>JACCDK010717512.1_pt1 | contig 15776 bp, 20 predicted proteins | sample 7445871 | NCBI WGS metagenome assembly JACCDK01 (sample SAMN15323436, study PRJNA562643) | freshwater metagenome | isolation source: river surface water | place: USA:Blue River Watershed | collected 2017-08-15 | reverse complement strand
AGCATCTATACGAAATGGATTACCTACAAGAAGGAATTGGTCTTCGTGCTATGGCGCAACGCGATCCTCTTGTGGAGTACCAGCGTGAAGGCTACGAACTTTTCTCAGCCATGATGGATGCAATCAAAGAAGAGCTAGCTAGTTTGGTCTTTAATGTTCAGGTCACTATCGAGGCAGATGGTGGATCTATTAAGGCGCAGGGTGTTGATGAAAAACCTGCTCAGACTCAGCCGCTACGTTATTCAGCAGCAGATGAAAATGGCGTTGTCACCACTGGAGAAGTTTCTCGAAATAGTCAGTGCCCATGTGGGTCAGGTAAGAAATATAAGCGTTGCCACGGAGCCGCTTAGATTTTCGCGCCGATTGCTTAGAGTAAGTGCAAAGCGGTACAGAGCCAACGTCCATCAACGCCTTCAAAACGGATAACAGCTGATCGAAAGCGTTCTCCAAACTTGATGACTACCGTGGATTCACAAATTCCATCAAAAGGTTCAGATTGATGAATGCACTTAATCTTGCCAATTACCTTCTCTGTTCCTGCGCTCTTGAGTAAATCCATATAGATGACGCGATGACACCAGCGGACAAGCTGAGCGGGTTGGCGTCTGCCTCCCCAAATTTCAACAACGCTGACAATGAATTTCATAGTCCAAGCATGAAGCTCTGGTAACTCCGCTGCCGACGTTGGGACAGGCATCTCATCAGGTTCCAGATCTTCACCAAAAGTTGAGGGAACAAGAAATAACTTAGCCTTCTGTGCTGGAATCTCGCGGACCGGAGACGTGAAGAGGTCAAGGACAGGATGGCTCCAGAGTGCGCGATCTTCGGTGCTCGATACCAATTGCAGGTAAGAGTGATGATTTTCTATGGGGTTAAGAGTTGTATTTGTAGTCATGGAGCGAAGTTTTCGACCTCACGACAAGTAAGTAATCAACCGTGGGTCTGATAGCAATTCATACTTAAGTCTTACTGTGGAAGGGCAATCGGCAACGCATGTGGCTGACTTTTACGGTGCGCCCATGGTTGTTAAGAAGAAATCTCACACCCGTCTCTACCTTTCAATTGCACTCTGTGTTGGCGCACTTCTTGCCTCTTTTCTTATGACGCGCGCTGCTAACGCACGAGAAAGTTATTGGGTGGTGCTGCGCCCAATTGCGGCAGGGACACAGATTGGGTCAGGTGATCTGGGTTATCAATCTGTTGTACTCGGGACAGCAGCAGATAACTACCTAGCAGCATCGACAAATCCGATTGGCTCAATTACTCGCCGACGGTTACTCGCTGGAGAGCTGCTGCAAGGTAGTGCCCTCACTGATAATGCTCGTGCACTAACTCAGCAAGAATTTTCACTCAGCGTGCGCGCAGTTGATATTCCCTTAGCGGTCGAGGTAGGCGAGTTAATTTCGCTTTATCAGGTGCATGATGTTCGTGAAAGCAATTCAGAGATATCTCCACAGTTTATTGCAAGTGGAGCTTTCGTGACATCGATTGATCGCAAAGGAAGTAACTTTGGTGGAGAAGTTGCACTTGGAATTTCGCTGGAACGATCTGAAATTCAATCAGTATTAGCTGCCACGACAAGTGGCCGACTTGTTGTTGTGCGCACTCGTGGGTGAACTTCAAAGTTCTGCGATTACTGGAATACGTGATCCCGAAAGAGAGAGCTTTATCGCCAGCACTCTCTTTAGCCACGGTTGGAACATCACGCTGCGCGCGCTAGATTTCGAAGATATTGCACAACTTTGCGAGAGCAAAAATGGCGTTAAACCAACGATAATTCTGGGTACTGATTTGGACGGTCTGAGCCCCGCGGGTGTTACAGAGTTACAATCACTAGGATTTTCAATCTTTCTCTTCGCGCCAGAAGGATCAGTTGATTCTCAATATGAAGGTGCACAAAAATTTCCGGAAACTGCGCTGGAGCTCATCGCGCTGATGCGTGGTTCGCTTCGCGCTCCTTTAGTTCGATCAGAACGTAAAAACTCTACGCTGCGAGCACGAACTATCGCTATCTGTGCCGCTTCCAGTTCAGCAGGATGCACCACTGTCGCAATTAATCTAGCTGCAGAACTCTGTGCTCTAGGAAAGAAATGCCTTGTAGTCGATGCGCATGCCTCTGCTCCTGCTATTTCGTCCCTGCTGGGCCAAAGAGGATTACGTGAGAGCGAGCGTTATGCTCATATTTCAGAGAACCTCTGGGGGATGGAGATATCACAAGGCACTCTAGAGAGCGATATTTCTCAACTTCACAACGCTCGTTCTGAATTTGATTTCATCGTCATCGATCTCGGTGTTATGCGAGAGATTGCAACCCAATTGACGAGCAAGAGATGGGAAAGCGAGGCGATTAATTGGAGCGCCACTTATGCAGATGAGTTATGGGTTATCTCGCGCAGTGATCATTTAGCGTTAGAACGCCTCCGTGAATTACTTCGGGAACTAGCTCAAAACCCAGTAAAACCATCTATCACCTGTATTCACAATGTGCGAACCGTGGGCAAGAAAAATTCACCTCAAGATCAATCTTTTCTGCAGAGCACTCAAGGGATAAAACTCGCCACCATCCTGACTTTACCTGCTGATGCGCGCAGTACAACTCGCGCTGAAAGTGAGCGCAACCCACTCAACGAAGTTAATGAGCGCAGCCATCTGCGCCGCTCCATTGCAGAAATTGCAGGTCGGCTGACGATATAACTTCTTATAGGCTTGGCTCATGCGCGGATATGCGGCTATGACAGCCAAAGAAGTTTCGGAGTTTATCAACTCTGGCACTTTAGAGATTTCAGATATCTATGCCCCAACAGATGCATTCCGGGCCGCACACCCTGAACTTGATGAAGAAGAAATCGAGTATTCACTCTCTATGGTGGCTGCTGAAGATGCGTTAGAAATCAAGAGCGAAGTTTCTGGTGTTGCCTGCGTTCTCGCCTTCGAAATACCGCAAGGTAAAGTCATAGCGAGCCACGACATGTCGGTGTCACTTGTTGGTTCACTTACCTGGGATGACCTGCAATGCCTCTTTGAAGTTTCCAGCGATGGTGAAGAGTTGACCTGGTTTGCAACGCAAGAAATCGCGCAAAACCTTCCTATCTGGATGAAGCAGGGATAGATGGCAGCTATAGAAGATTACGTACAGGGTAGAAGTCCCTTATCGCCTGAGCAGATACATCGTCTCCGAGAATTGATTGCAGATTGGCAATTGCTCTCTGACTTGTCGTTTGCCGACTTAATTCTCTGGGTGCCACTGCGCAAAGATTTCAAGAGCTGGCCCACTGGTTATGTCGCAGTGGCACATATTCGCCCTACCACAGCAGCAACTCTCTTTCCGCTTGATGTCATTGGCGATGAAATTTCTTATGGTGAGCGTCCCCATATCGATCAAGCGCTTTCGGATGCCGATATTGTGCGCGATACGCAACCTGAACAAATGGGGGAGTATCTCGTTAAGGAAGAGACTATTCCTGTCTTGTTTGGTGGACACATCATTGGTGTGATTTCACGCCATCGCAATGCGGAATTGATGCGCCAACCTTCGCGCTTGGAACTTAACTATCGAGAAATCGCTCATAATCTCTATCGCATGATCTCCGAAGGAACTTTTCCTTATCCTGATGCAGGTTCGCTCTTTGATCCAGCGCCACGTGTTGGAGACGGACTCATCAGACTTGATGTGAATGGCGTAGTGTCATATGCCAGCCCCAATGCACGTTCAGCATTTAGCCGCTTAGGTTGGATCAGCGAAGTCGAGGGCCATAAGTTAGGAGAAGTGGCCCAATCTCTTGCGCGGGTTAAACCAGATGCGCAAGAAGAATCGATTGCCATGGGGTTAACTGGAAAGGCGCTCAAGCGAGTTGAAATCGAAAATGCTGGTGGAACGATTGATTTTACGGTTTTGCCACTATTGCAGAGCAATAATCGTATCGGAGCGATTGTTCTCCTGAACAATGTCACAGAATTGCGCCGTCGCGAACGTGAATTGGTTACGAAAGATGCAACGATTCGCGAGATTCATCACCGAGTGAAAAACAATTTACAGACAGTCTCCGCTCTCTTGCGATTGCAGGCTCGACGTATCGAAGATCCTGGTGCCAGCGCTGCGCTCAATGAAGCTGTCCGTCGTATCGCATCTATCGCCCTGGTTCATGAAACTCTTTCCAGTAGTCGAGATTCATCCGTTGCCTTTGACGATGTTCTAGATAATCTACTTTCCCATGCCCTTGAATTAAGCCCCCGCATGAGCGAACTACATATCGAACGTGCCGGAACGATTGGTTCTCTTGAGCCCCGGATTGCAACGCCCCTTGCTTTAGTTGTCACCGAATTAATTCACAATGCGCTCGAACATGGATTAGCCACTGAGGGCTCTACTTTAGGTATTCACACAACGCAGGATGGTAAAGAGCTATCAGTAACTGTTAGCGATGATGGGGTTGGCTTTCCTAATGGTTTTGATATCGCAGCATCTCCAAACCTTGGTTTGCAGATAGTGCGCACTCTTACAGAAAATGAGTTACGTGGGCGGTTGGAATTGGTGAATGATAATCAGCAGACGAAAGTAACGCTGACTTTTCCAGTCTAAAAAATTAAGAGTTTGCTTGGTCAGCAAGGCGAGCACGGTTTCGTGCTGCGCGACGCTTCAGCGCACGACGTTCATCTTCTGATAGACCGCCCCAGACTCCTGCATCTTGGCCAGATTCCAGAGCCCAGGCTAGGCAAGCATCTTTCACCACGCACCGGTTACAGACCTTCTTAGCCTCTTCGATCTGAGTGATGGCAGGGCCAGTGTTGCCCACGGGGAAGAAGAGCTCTGGGTCTTCGTCGCGACAGGCGGATTGATGTCTCCAGTCCATGGCTCTTCTCCTTCCTTCACTCGGATTGCTGCGCCAAGTACGCGCACAAGAGAGTAATTCTCCCTGTAACACTCAAGTTAAACAAGAAGGTATGCGGAATGTTTTGGTGAAGGAGAGTGATTTGTATCCCTTTCGAGATTTTTCAATTCACAGTGGTGGTGCCCCCGACAGGAATCGAACCTGTGCACCTGCCTCCGGAGGGCAGTGCTCTATCCCCTGAGCTACGGGGGCGCAGGTACAAGGGTAGGTTATCTGACTATGAGCATCTCCGAGAAAGCTTATTTTGCAACAGGTTGTTTCTGGGGCGCAGAGCGCCGCTTTTGGAATATTGAAGGAGTACTTGCAACCAGCGTTGGATATATGGGCGGCGTTCGCCCCAATCCTTCATATGAGCAAGTCTGCACTGGAGTAACAGGACATGCTGAAACCGTTGAAGTGGATTTTGATCCCGCAAAAGTCACCTATAGACGGCTTTTGGAAGAGTTCTGGGTGATGCATGATCCAACATCGTTGAATCGGCAAGGTGGTGATATCGGTACGCAATATCGCAGTGCAATTTTTACTACGAGTGCAGCGCAACAATTACAGGCGGAGGCAACTCGAGATGTCTATCAAGCCGCGCTTACTCGCGAAGGAATCGGGCCGATTGTCACTGAAATAGTGAGCGCAACTAGCTTCCCTTATTATCTTGCTGAGGAATATCACCAGAAGTACTTGCAGAAAAACCCCAACGGATATGACTGTCACTCCAGCACTGGAGTACTTTTCCCGCAGGTAGCAAATACTTAACTCAGCGCTCGCCAGCAATACCAAGCAACGACGCTGCGATAGGGGCGAAATTTCTCACCTTTTTTCTCGAGCGCAAGTGGTGAAATCTCACTTGGCAGTCGATAAATCTTTTCGTAGCCGCGCCTTACCCCGAGGTCTCCCGTTGGCCAAATATCGAGACGCCCTAATTGAAACATCATAAACATATCAACAGTCCAAGGACCAATACCCCAGAGTCTGGTGAGCTGACTAAATATTTCCTGATCATCGTCGATAGTATGCAATTGATTCACCTTTATCTTTTTAGATAGTGCAGCATCTGCAAGGCCTTGAATAGTTTTGAACTTTGCGCCCGAGACACCCGCTTCTCGCATCGCTGCCTCCGAAATCGCCGCGATGCGAGATGGAACAACTCGCCCTTTTACTAAAACTTTCACTCTGCCGTAGATAGTATCTGCAGCTTTCACCGCCAACTGCTGAGAGATAATGGATTCAACCAGTGCTTCAAAGTGGCTTACTGGTTTTGGATTTCGCCCAATAGTGCAGAGTGGATGGGCTTCAATCACTTTTGCTAGCCGCGAATCACGAGCAGCCAGATCAGCAACAATCTTCTTCATCTGTGCAGTTGTGACTGCCACTTCTGCGGTCATAGATAAAGCCTATTCTCGGTGACATACTACGTCTATGAGCGAGGAAAGCGGCTTCGAACTTCGCGCTCTCGCCTTGAGTGAACTACGAACACATCGCAGTGAAAAGTGGCGCTCTTTTCCTTCCGATGTACTTCCCTTACCGGTTGCTGAAATGGATTTTCCAGTTGCGCAACCGATTAGAGATGTTCTTAGTGAGATGGTAAGCCACTCAGATTTAGGATATCTCGGTCCCATTCCTGAATTAGGTAAGGCATTCTCTGGATTTGCGCACCGTCGGTGGGGATGGAAAGCAGATGCAGCGCAAGTTCGCATAGCTGCCGATGTTGGTGTTGGCGTTGTTGAAGTATTACGCGTCTTAACAAAGCCAGGTGACAAGATTCTTATCAATTCTCCTGTCTATCCAAATTTCTGGACATGGACTGCCGAAACGCTACTAGAAAATGTTGATGTGCCATTTTCAGAAAGCGACTCGGAAGTCGATGGCAGCAATTGGGTTCTTGATTGGGATGGAATTGAAAAGGCATATGCCTCTGGAATCAAAGTTCATCTGATAAGTAATCCGCATAATCCGCTGGGTAAGGTATTTACCCGCACAGAACTTGGCCGGTTCGCCGATTTAGCGAAGAAGTATGGCGTCTATGTTTTAAGTGATGAAATCCATGCACCGCTTACTTTCAGTGAGCAGACCTTTACTCCTTTCTTGGCAGTTTCTGATGCAGCGCGCCAGGTGGGTATCGCAATCACATCATCGAGCAAAGGGTGGAATATCGCCGGGCTCAAGTGCGCCATCATCGTTACTGAAGATGCTCAGATATTTGAAAAACTCAATGCGATAGCGCCTGCTACACACTATCGGGCATCTTTACTTGGTGGCTTTGCTTCAGTGGCAGCCTTTGAATATGGCGAACCCTGGCTCGATGCCTTGATGGTGAACCTAGATCACAATAGAAAACTAATTGCTGAGTTGATTTCGAAGCAGGCTCCTGAGATCGGATATCACATCCCACATTGTTCATATTTGGCATGGCTAAACCTCACATCATTGAATTTGGGTGATGATCCTGCGGGCGTTCTTGTGGAAAAGGCCAAGGTGGCCTTTGTTCCTGGAATTCGTTTTGGTGCACAATCTTCACAGTTCGTCCGTCTTAACTTTGCAACGAGCCCTGAAATTATTGGTGAGGCGATAAATCGCATTGCGTCACTACGCTCTTAACGCGCAAAAGTTGGCAAACTGGAGTATTTTTATACCTATGAAAGCGCTCCGCAGATTAATCGCCGCAGTCACTGTGGGGATACTCGCATTCCGCGCTATCGGCTCATTTCTCTCTTGGGTAGAAAAGCAGGATGACTCCAACACCGATGCTTGGATTGATGAAGATGAATTCGAGGACGTTTAAATGTCATCAGATACTTATATTCCAGGCACTTGCAATATCGGCAAAGGTGAAATTCGTCGTCGCCAATTTGTTGCACTTGTCGGTGCTGTCATTAGCGCCATCTATCTAGCTGGCCTTGTCTCCACCAGTGCAGCACCTGGAGCAAGGCTTGGAATCTTCATACCACTGACCGTCGCCTCAATCGGGTGGGTTCAGTCCCGCAAGAAATTCTGTTTGGCATATGGCTTTATGGGAACATTTAACTTCGGCAAGCTCGGTGAACTCTCCAAAGTTTCAGATAAGAGTGCGCAGGCTGCAGATCGCAAGACGGCGTTTCTTATTCTGGGACAATCACTCTCTCTGGCAGCGATTTTGACTCTCATTGTCTACCTTCTCCCTCTTTCTTAAGGGTTCTCTCTTACATTTCGACTTGAATAGTGCCATTGTGTACTCGTGAAAATCATTATCCACACACGTCACGCTGAGTTAGCAAGTGACTTTAAAACAATCGCAGAGGAAAAACTGTTGTCGATGGAGAGATTTAGCGTCACCATTGATCGGGTAGAAGTTGAGGTAACACACGAAGGAAATCCTCGGCAAGGAAAAAATTCACATCGGGTGGTCATTACATCTCATGGCTCAGGTCCACTCCTACGTGCTGAAGCGACTGGATTTAACGATCTAGCTGCTTTTGACGCGGCGATCAAGAATATTGAGTTACAAATTCGAAGAGTTCATGAGAAGTCTAAGAGCTATGGCCGCAAGACTTTGCGAACTATGAAGGCAGATTCTGCCGATTAATTATCTTTTCTGCTTACCCTTTTGATCCATCTTTGATTCAACTTTAAGCTCACTCTTTTCGTGGCCATACTTCTCGGGTTTTACAGGGGGAGCAGGAATCGGTCCAAGAGCGAGAATCGCCGAGTCACGCAAAGTAATTGCTTGGGCAATTGCATTTCTTCGAGCGGCGGCTATTGCATTCTTCTGTTCTGGAGTCAATGCATTTAACATGGCAAAACGAGCATCTGAAGTTGCTTTATCCACTGCGGTTTTGAAGTTCATGTTGATTACACGCATTTTAAAATCGCGTTCACGCAAGACTTGCATATAGGCATCACGTTCACGTTTGAACTGCTCCTGCGCTGATTTATATGTATCAGCAGATGCACTCGGTGAAGGGCTTGGAGTCGGATCTGCTTGTGCAGCAGAAAAGCCACTGCTAACAATCGAGCAGGTAAGCAGTGTGATGCCAGCTAACTCTTTACCTTTGCGCATGGACAAATAGTAGATGCGAAGGGATGTGAATATTCTGTGAAAGGGCTCATGAGTCCGTGTGCAAGGCGGTTTACTGGTAGAAAAGGTGCGCTAAGCGTGGCAGGGTATAGCCATGAGCCAACTAATCATGATTATTGATGACGAAGCGGGCATGCGCGATCTCCTGGCAGATGCTCTCAAATTAGCCGGATTTGAAACTGTCACTGCAGCCGATGCAATGATTGCTCTGACGCAACTGCGTACTTCGAAACCCGATTTGCTCATTGTAGATATCAATATGCCGATGATGGATGGTTTTGAATTTATTGAACGTATTCGTGGCAATGGAGATAACACACCGGCTCTCATGCTCAGTGCCCGCGGAGATCGTGCAGATATCACAAAAGGCTTGACACTGGGGGCAGATGATTACATGACAAAACCCCTTCAAGGACTTGAAGAGTTGGTTCTCAGAGTGAGAGCAATTTTGCGACGTTCTCAATACACAGTTTCTACTCCAACAAACCTGAGCTGTGGCCCCATTACCCTTGATAGTGATTCCCATCAAGTTACCTTCAACGGAGAAGTCGTCGAACTTTCTCCCACTGAATTTCGCCTACTCCACGTACTTCTGGAGAGTAAGGGTCGCGTGCTTAGCAAGGCGTATCTCTTAGATGAAGTCTGGGGAATCACTTTTGAGTCAGAAAGCACTGTTGTTGATACTTATATTTCATATCTTCGCAAGAAATTGCATCGCGATGGTTATGAGGGCATTAAGACTATTCGAGGAGTCGGGTTTCAGCTGCAACCCGAGAAGCAGTGAAGTTATCGCAAACTTCACGCATTAGTTTTGTCACCGTAGTTCTGCTGACCCTCATAACCGTGGGCATCGGCGGAATCACTGTCAAACATTCTTTAGATATTGAAATTCAGAAGATTGATCGCAGTCTTAACTTTGTAGCACTCACTGCCTATGAAAATCCCGGTCAAGCAGTTGGCGCCGCACTCTTTGCTATCGAGCAATCAAATCTCGACGCTACTCTCACCCTGCTCGCTCGCGATGGATCAGAGACCATCATTAATGAATCATCGCTTGAGTATCTTGGCGCTCCTTCGTTAAGGGAGGTAGAGCGGGCAGTCCGGAGTCCTATCCGCGTTTTAGCTGAACCTTCCTATCGAATCCGCTCCATCCCATTAGAAGGTGGGGATTACATCATCATTGCTCGCTCAACAAGCGAGGTAGATGAAAACTTCATCTCAGATTTACAGTACTTGGCTCTTGTGACTTTGATTCTCAATTCCTTTGCTGGTGTGCTTCTATTTCTCTATTTTCGCCGTGAGAGACGCACTGCTGATTCTGCTTCGTTGGCTCGCATGCAAGAGTTTCTCGGAGATGCATCACATGAATTACGCACACCACTTACTGTGATTAAGGGCTATGTCGAGATGCTCAGTAAAGATCAGCTGACCACCCCAGAAGATAAAACGCGTGCCTTTACTCGTGTCGGCGGAGAAATTACTCGGATGGAAACTTTGATTCAGGATCTGTTGCTCTTGGCAGAGTTGGGCGAAAGTGGTGCGCGCGACATTGAGGAAATTGATCTCAGTGAAATAGTAAGCGCTCACGGAACAGATTTCACAACGTTAAATCCACGCCGGAAGGTAAGCGTGCAAGTAACACCCGAGCTAAAAGTTGTGGGCTCTCGTGACTACATCTCACGCTTCATTCAAAATGCCCTCACAAATATTGTTCGCCACACGGACCCACAGGACGTGGTTCGAATATCCCTGACAAAGAATGGTAAACATGTTGAGCTCATGATTGAGGATTCAGGCCCTGGGCTACCAGAGAGCGCTTATCGCGAGAATATTCGCTCTCTCAATCGCTTTGACAAATCCAGATCCCGTGAAAATGGTGGTTCAGGACTTGGTATGAGCATTATGTCTGCTGTAATTGAGAAGCTAGATGGCAAATTCTCACTCCGTAAGAGTGAACTAGGTGGTCTAGCTATCGTTGCCGAACTACCAATTGCTTAAATTTTCTTTCGCGTTGCAATCAAACTTGTAATGGTTGCAGTTCCGATACAGAGAACAATCACGCTTAAGCTTTGCGTGATAGTGATTTCTGGAATATGAATTCCAGCGATTTCATGCCAGCCAACTGCATGGCAGGCATGGAAAATAAGTTTGACTCCGATAAATCCAAGAATTATCGATAAGCCCCGGCCAATGTGAATTAGCCGCTCCATTAATCCACCGATGAGGAAATAGAGCTGGCGAAGCCCCATCAGCGCAAAAACATTGGCAGTGATAACGATGTAGACGTTCTGGGTTAGCCCAAAGATGGCAGGAATTGAATCGAGAGCAAAGAGAAGATCCGTCATGCCAAGAGCAATCAGTGCGATAGTGAAAGGCTTGACTCCTCTTTCTTGCAGTACGCGGATAATTCCGCTCTCTTTCTCATCTTCTCCATGCGTGGCACTTTCGGCATAGAGTTGAATCGCTGTGTATATCAAGAATCCACCAAAGACAAAGAAGACTGCTTCAAAGCGCTCAATGACAGCTGCGCCAATGCTGATAGCAATTACTCGTAGCACAAGTGCAATAACGATGCCAATGAGTAGCGCCAACTGCTGGCGTTCCTTGGAGATTTTAAGTTTGGTAAGAATAATTACAAATACAAAGAGATTATCAAATGAGAGTGAGTACTCAGTGAGCCATCCTGCAAAAAATTCTTGCTGTGCTTGCGAATCAAGCCAGCTGCCAAGTGAAATACCAAATGCGATCGCCAAAGATACGTAGAAGGCTGTCCACGCGAGTACTTCTCGCATGGATGTCTCTTTATTGCGGTTCTTAATCGCCCAGGTAAAGTCAAAGGTGAGAATTGCAAGGAGCGCAATAATGGTCACAAGCCATTCGGTAGTCGAAACCATTGTGGGAGACTAGCATTCTCTTCCGTGAGCACCGTTCAACTCGAAGATGTATTTGCAGAGATTGAATCGCAATTGAGCGCTCCCCAATCTTTGGTGCGAGTCGTACTGTCTGGTCGCCGTAGGAATATGCAAACTCCTCATGAACGCATCGATATACGCCCAGTGATCATCAAGAACTCTCTTCACATTCAACTGACGTATAGCGATGGCCGAGCTATGACTACTAAGAACTATCTTCCTGACCAAACACCTTTTGCGACCTTACTCAGAGCCGGTTATGCCAATATTTTGGTAGAACTTACCTCAGGAACCATCAACGTGCGCATTACCAAGAAAGGTGAACCACTCGTCCACCGGAACTCTGAAAAGCGAGAGCAGGTTCTTGAGCATGACCGCACTAAGTCCCGCTTACTTGCGTCTTCAGATCCATTTCTCATTGCAGTAGGGATTTCGGATACGAACGGAACCATTAAACCGAGTAAGGCAGATAAGTATCGTCAGGTTGAAGAATTCCTGCGGATCTTGACGCCTTCGCTCATGAGCGCAATTTCAGCAGGACATATTGCAACGCCTACAGAAGAGAAGCCCTTAACAATTGCAGATCTAGGGTGTGGTCATGCCTACCTTACCTTCGCTACACATCAATATCTGCGCCAACAAGGAATTCCAGTTTCAGTCATAGGTATTGATGTCAGGACTGCTTCCCGAGACCGTAATAACGAGATCGCACAACAACTTGGAATTTCAGAGAGTATTGAGTTTCGCGCCGAAGAGATTGCCGATACAACGTTAACTCGCACAGATGTCGCCATTGCTCTCCACGCATGCGACACCGCAACAGATGATGCGATTGCTTGGGCAGTGAAGGCAACTGCCGGTCTTGTTCTTGTTGCGCCGTGCTGTCACCATGATATTCAAGCTCAGATGAATGAAATTCCTGAGCCATGGTCAATCATGACTCGAAATGGGATTATGAAGGAGCGCTTAGGTGATCTCATTACGGATGCCTTACGCATGCAGATTATGAAAATGCATGGCTACCGTGTGGAAGCAATTGAATTTATTGGCGGAGAGCACACACCACGAAATCTGATGATTCGTGCAATAAGGACAGGCGCTAACGCTGATTCAGTTGAAAAAGAGCGATACGAGGAGATGGTTTCACTCTGGAAAGTTAAACCTGCGCTAGCTGCCCTACTCAGCCGTTAGACTTCTCGCCATGTCCAAGGTTCTTGCATCTCTTCCAGTTGGCGAAAGAGTCGGTATCGCCTTTTCCGGTGGGCTAGATACTTCAGTGGCCGTTGCGTGGATGCGCTCTAAAGGAGCAGTGCCTTGCACCTACACCGCTGACCTAGGTCAGTACGACGAGCCTGACATTGGTTCAGTCCCTGGACGTGCACAAGAATATGGCGCAGAAATTTCACGACTTGTTGATTGTAAAACTCCCTTAGTTGAAGAGGGTTTGGCAGCGATTGCGTGTGGCGCTTTCCATATCCGTTCCGGCGGCAAGCAATATTTCAACACAACTCCGCTGGGGCGCGCGGTAACCGGAACTCTTCTGGTGCGCGCAATGTTGCATGACAAAGTTGAAATTTGGGGCGATGGTTCAACTTACAAAGGCAACGATATTGAACGTTTTTATCGCTACGGCTTACTCGCGAATCCAAATTTGAGGATTTACAAGCCATGGCTAGATGCAGATTTTGTTCGCGAACTCGGCGGACGCAAAGAGATGTCTGAATGGTTAGTTGCACATAAGTTGCCGTATCGCGATAGCGCCGAAAAGGCTTACTCGACAGATGCCAACATATTGGGCGCTACCCATGAGGCAAAAAATTTGGAACAGCTAGATGCATCTATTGAGATCGTCTCTCCGATTATGGGAGTGAAATTCTGGGATTCAAGCGTTGCTATTGCATCTGAAGATGTAAAGATTGAATTTGTACAGGGGCGACCCGTTGCTATTAATGGCAAGGACTTCACCGATGTTGTTGCGCTCATGAATGAGGCAAATGCAATTGGTGGTCGCCATGGTCTAGGAATGGCAGATCAGATTGAAAACCGCATCATCGAAGCCAAGTCACGGGGAATTTATGAAGCCCCTGGAATGGCGCTGCTCTTTATTGCCTACGAAAGATTGATTTCTGCGATTCATAACGAAGATACCATCGCGAATTACCACGCAGAAGGTCGTCGCCTTGGCCGCTTGCTTTATGAAGGTCGCTGGTTAGATCCACAGAGTTTGATGCTTCGCGAATCACTGACTCGTTGGGTTGCATCTGCGATCACTGGTGAAGTAACTCTACGTTTGCGTCGTGGCGATGATTACTCCGTCATCAACACCACCGGCCCAGCGCTGAGCTATCACCCAGACAAACTTTCCATGGAGCGCACCGAAGATGCTGCCTTCGGTCCTACTGATCGCATCGGTCAGCTCACTATGCGCAATCTGGATATCGCAGACACTCGGTCGAAGCTCGAGATGTACCGCGATCAAGGCCAACTTGGCGGCGGAGAATTCAATCTCATTAAGGAGCTAGAAAATTAATAGCAATATAAGAAAAGTTCTTGCGGCAGTCTTTGTCCTTGTTCTCATCACCGCAACTATCCTCGGAGGAATTCAATTGACTGGATCAGATTCAACCAAGCTTCCAACCGTTTCTGCCGTTGCGGGTCAGACTCCAACAATTTCAAAGCCTGAAGGAACGCCACCGGCCGAACTCGTATCTGAAGATGTCATTGTTGGAACTGGCGCAGAAGTTCTTCCAACATCTACTCTGACGGTCCATTATGTCTTGATGACGTGGTCAGATGGAAAACTTATTGAGTCTTCTTGGTCTGGAGAACCCGCAACATTCCCACTTGCGCAAGTTGTTGAAGGTTGGCAAAAAGGTCTTCCTGGTGCAAAGGCCGGCGGACGACGACTCTTAGTTATCCCACCAGCTATGGGTTATGGAGCAAGTGGCGCTGGTCCAATTAAGCCCAATGAAACTCTTATCTTCGCCGTTGACATTATCGGCGTGTCATAAAAGCGTTACTTCTTCTTAAACCACACTGTTGTACCGGCAGGAATCTTCCCATTTACAAGTGGCTTAGATGAAAGCAAGATTTCGCCCTTTGGCATAGCGTATTCCTGCGCTCTGAAGTTGGTGATGCAGTTCCAACCATTTGGCCTTGAGAAGTGAAGTACAGATACATCACTGGTCTTGTGCCATTTGATTTCTTCTTTTGTTTGAAGCTCTTGACGCAGAGAAAGAGCCTTGCGGTAAATAGCTAGTGGTGAATGTGGGTCTTTCTCTTCAACCTCTACTGAGTATTTTCCAAACCAATGAGGTTGTGGCAGATGCGCCCCACCAGTTCCAAATCCAAAAGATGAACCAGACTTTGTCCATGGAAGCGGTACGCGGCAACCATCGCGACCTTTATCCACCTTGTGATTGCGCAGATACTGTGGATCTTGAATCGCTGATTCGGGTATATCGCTAACTTCATGTAAGCCGAGCTCTTCACCTTGATACATATAGGTGCTGCCAGGAAGAGCCAAGATATACATAGTCGCGGCAAGTCCATTGTTGGTACCAGATTCCATATCCAGCGGATGTGATGTTCCGTTACTGAGCATCCAATCGCGGCGATTCACGCCTGGGTTGAGCCCCATCTTGGTGGCATGGCGAATTTGATCGTGGTTGGACAATGTCCATGTGCAGGTTGATTTGTTCTTGGCAGCAAGTTCAATCGCTTCCTGTGTAGCAATGCGATATGCGCCTGCCTCAAATGGAGTTTCAATGAAGCGAAAATCAAAACATTGTCCCAACGTCTTTGTGCTTGCGTAAAGAGGAAGGCGCTCAGGATGTACAAATGCTTCTGCAACAGCCACTCGCGGTGGGTCGTAGGTGTTAAATAGCTTGCGCCATTCTTTGTAAATCTTAAAGAGCTCATCGCGGT
>JACCDK010286923.1_pt1 | contig 15783 bp, 12 predicted proteins | sample 7445871 | NCBI WGS metagenome assembly JACCDK01 (sample SAMN15323436, study PRJNA562643) | freshwater metagenome | isolation source: river surface water | place: USA:Blue River Watershed | collected 2017-08-15 | reverse complement strand
GCTGGGTTGAGTGGGGTGGCTGGTTGCTAGGTTCGATGGCCTATTCGCTGGCCGGGTGGGGCTGCCTGCTGGGTGGGCTGGTCGATGGCTGGGGTGGAGTGGGCTTGATGGCTCGATGGCTGGGGGTGGGCTATGCCTTGGTGGCTGGGTTGGCTGGGGTGTTGGTTGCCTGGGCCGGGGCCATGGCTGGGAGTGTGGCAGTTTGATCGATGGGATGGGGGTCCTGGCTGGCAGGCTGGTCGCTTGGCGATAGCTGACCTGGGCTGGCTGGGCTGGGGCTTGGCTGGCTAGGTCGAGATGGGGGGTGGGGTTGATGGCTTGGGCCGGCCAAGGCTGGCTGGGGCTGGCAGCCCTGGGCTTGGCTGCCTAGGCGTATAGCTGGGCTGGGCTGGGCTCGCATAGGCGTAGCCACACACGGCGAAGAACACGGCTAGGTCTGGCGGCCTGTGGTCGGGCTGGTCTTGCTTGCCTGTCGGCTGCCTGGCTGGGCTTGCTGCCATCCTTGCCTAGCCTTACCTAGCCGGGCTGGCTGGGCAGACTACGGACATTCACTCGGCGGCTGCCCTAGAAGTGCCTAGTCTTTTTGTCGTGGCTTGAGCTAGTGCCTAGTCAGCTTCGCCTGGGCTGGCTGTATGCCTAACAAAATGCCAAAGCCTTATGACTACATAATGTTTTTGTTGATGTGTGTTCCTAGCCCGATCGAGAATGTCTAGTCCGGCAGCTGCCCTGGCCGTTGGCTCATGTCTTCTTGGTATTTGTGAGCAAGAGTGTCCTTGACCCTGGCCCTTGTGTTTGAAAAGTGTTTTTTGTCTTGCTTGACCCTAGCCATCCTTCCTTGAAAATTTTTTGTCGAAGTCGTGGCCCGGGGGGTGGAGTGCCTAACTACGTTAGCAAGCCAAACAGGAAACAAATAGGGTCGATGCCCAATCCGCCCGCTGCCCTCTCACAGGCCAAAAGCAGTTAGCGTTAAGGTACTAAATTTTAAATACAGTAGATAACTTTTAGACGCTATACTAGTCCTATGACAGATCGCCGTTCAGCAAGAAACCAACCACTCCCTCCAGAAGAAAAGCGTTACCTCCGCTCGCTCCCGCAAGAGGACCTCATTAAGCGCGTCCACGATCTTTACCACGAGGGCTGGACACTTCAGGCTATCGGCGACTCCCTTACTCCCCCGCGTCCACGCTCAACCGTCCGCAGCTGGTTACTCCGCTTTACTCCCCCAACCGAACGCGACTTAGTAGACGCCCCTATTCCACTACCTAGCCCTGGCTACAAGACCCATCCAGACGGTTACCAGAAGACAACCCCAGTCTCCCCCGGCATCCTCCCCGACGAGCTTGAGCTGATTCGATCGATTGCTCCTGTTGCCCGCACCTATCGTGCAAAGATGTCAAACTCCTCCGCAGCAGCTGTGGCAAACGACCAGCTGACCGCTATTTGCCTGCGTTTACACGCTAATGGCGTCCCGATTAAAGAGCTAGCTGAGGCAGCTGGAGTAACCTATCGGGCCATGTACAAACGCATCAAGTTGACAAAATAGACGCCCCTACTCTAGGATTGTGGTATCCTATTAGGACGGAGAGCACATTCTTTCACTAAAAGGAAGGATGTGCTTTTTCGCATTTACAACTGAATAACAGAACACCAAGACAAACAACGACCGAGTGCTAACTCAAAAAGGAAAGGTAGGTCGCCTAATGAAATGGTTAACATTTCTCCTCACTGCCTCTACGGCAACGGCTGCAACTCCAATCGGAGGAGCAGCAGTCCAACAGGCAGTAATTACAGAGCAAGTGAGAGTAGCTGCCCCCGCAGCTGGTTCTGTTGATCCATTTAATAGATTCTTTGGATCTAAAAAAGAAATGACGCTTCTTGAGCTAGATGTTTTGCGTTATCAAAAACATCTTGCTTATCAGGAGCGTCTACGAAATAACCGCATCAAACTACACAAAATAGTCAGCGGCAAGCTAACAAAAACAGCTGGCAAGACTTGGTACGTGTTTTCTGGTGCAACTCCGGCAGGCTGGGACTGTTCTGGGCTTGTTCGCTGGACGTATGAACAAGTAGGTGTCGAACTAGAACATCGAGCCGATGCACAAGCCGATTCTGGCAAAAAGGTAAAGAATCCACTTCCTGGCGACATTGTCGCTTTTTACCACAAAGGCAGTGACTACTCTTTCCACGTTGGAATCTATCTTGGTAAAGGCAAAATGATTCACGCCTACCGTAAAGGTACTGGAACAGTAATTCAACCAGTTAAAGAAGTTGTCAAAGAAAACTGGGGAGCTCGTGTGACTTACACACGAATTCTTCCACAGCCGACAAATTAGTGCTAGTATTCAACTATGACATCTCAAATTGTATTCGTAATTGCCGTGATTCTTCTAGTTGCACCTAGCGTCTACAATATCTGGAATTTACTAAAGATCCGCTCCGAGCAGAAGAAGAGCCAACAACTCCAACCTCTGCTCGGAGTGGTTCTTCCAAAAGACAAGAAGGAAAAATGACACGCTTTATCCTCTGGCTCCGTTCCATTTCTTGGACGGCCGTCGCGACTATTGCTTTAATAGCCGCCGCTATTGTTTTAAATTCAGCAACTCTAGCTATCTCAGCTATCCCGCTTGCTCTACTAGCGACTAAGGAGTAGTCCGATGCCCGAGCTAGTATCTCTAATCTTGCAGATATTCATCATTACTCTAATTGCTGCCATCGGAATTGCGGTGTTGACATTAGCGGCAGCAGCTGCTATGATTTTTATTGCAGGTACAGATACCTCGTTAGAGGATCTGGACTTCGACTACGAAGAATAATAACTAAATAGGAGAAACAAATGACAAAATCAGTAACACTGCGGGTTGAAAGCTTTGAAGAGCTACGAGACTCGCTCCACCAGACTGGACTGTTCGACATGTCCGACTGCATCGTAGAGCTATCCTGCGGGATGGAATCCTCGGTTCAGGAAGTGGAGAAAATGCTCAGCTTCATCAAAGGAACAATCAATGTTGTTGACTCTGTTGTAATGCCAGACGTTGACATCGAAGACTACAAAATCCAGCTTCGAGAGGTAGAGCCACCGTTCGCTCGTGGACCGGTTCGACGCCCTCGCAAAAATTAATTTGACACAACCGAAAGATAACCTGTAAAGTGACGATTATGACAACTACACTTCCATACATCAAAAAGAACCAGATGCTCCCGCAGTACATCTACGAGGAGTTTGAAGGGCTTTCTAACAATGACCACCGAGACACCCTGATTCGTTCTCTACGATCAGCTGGCTGGACGCTAGAGGCAATCTCTGCAGCTTCGGGCATTACCCGTGAGCGTGTAAGACAGATTGCTCTTGCTCCAAATCCAGAGGGACTATCTGTTCCGGTTGAGATTCCAGAGCCACCAGTAAAGCCAGAGAAGCCAAAGCCGGTTTACGTTGAGCCGTCTCCAGAGACCCTCAAGCGTCTGCTAGAGCTTCAGCCTTACGCTCAGCAGGTCCGCTCGAACGGTAAGAAGTATCGTGCCGAGGCAGAGGAGTACACAGCCCTGCTAAACCACGCTCACGTTGTTGAAGGCGTAACTCTGTACCGCCTGGCAAAGCGTCTTGGCGTTACTCACGGTGCTCTACGCTTCCGTCTTGTCCGCTACGGCTACAAGCAGCCTGTAACTGCCACCTCAAAGGTTTACACACCAATCGTTAACGAGAATCGAGTACGATAATGTCCACAACTCAGGAAACCCGCGAAAAGGGTATCGGTTACAACTTCACAGTCAAGGACCAGTCAGACGGCTACCGCCAGGATGACACTCTTTGGTTCGGCACTTGCACTTCCTGCGGAGAGCGTGTTAACAACTCGCTTCACGAGGGTAAGTGGATGCACGAAGAGATTATCAAAGTCGAATACCACCCAGACGGTCAGCTCTTTTACAAGGAGAGCCGACAGATTGATTACTGCCCGTCTGCCGAGGTTTAAATCTACGTCCTACAAAACAGGATTAGAATGTACCTATGGGTAAATCAATCATGGAGCAGATTGCTCTTCTGCCACCTGAAGAGCAACTAGCTGCCCTTGCCGGAATGGATCCAGAAGCACTTATGTGGGACTGGTCCGTTTGGGGAAGACCAGAGCAGCAAGCTCCACCCGGAGATTGGAATATCTGGCTTGTACTTGCCGGACGTGGTTTTGGTAAAACAAGACTCGCGTCTGAATGGGTGAGAGAGCAAGCCAGATATACCAATACCGGCCAACGTCGTTTCGCCTTAGTTGCACGTACCGCGGGTGACGTGCGTGACGTTATCGTTGAAGGTGAGTCGGGCATTATGAATGTCACGCCCCCATCCGAGCGTCCGCTCTACGAGCCTTCCAAGCGACGCCTAACCTGGCCCAATGGAAACGTAGCTTCGCTGTTCACAGCTGACGAGCCAGACTCACTTCGTGGTCCTCAGTTCACTCACGCCTGGGGCGATGAGATTGCAGCCTGGCGTCAGACTCCTGACGCTGCAGGTATGACCGCGTTCGACAACTTACGTGTTGGTACTCGTCTTGGTGCTCACCCAAAGATTCTGGTTACCACCACCCCGAAGCGTACTCCGCTTCTTTACAAACTTATTGAAGAGTCCCGCACTGACCGAGTAGTGATTACTCGTGGTTCGACTATGGACAACGCTGGAAACCTCTCTGGCACATATCTAGACACAATGCTTGGCGTTTACGAGGGTACTGCCCTTGCTCGCCAAGAACTCTTCGGTGAAATGCTCGAAGCGATGGAAGGAGCGATGTGGACAGAAGAAATGATCGAAGCTGGCCGCCAACTCTATCTTCCAACCTCAACTCCACTCCGTTGTATCGGCGTTGACCCCTCTGTTGCCGAAAATCCTCGCGACGAATGTGGAATTGTTGTAGTTGCGTCTACTGCAGAGCACGATTTGTACAAGCGTCAGGCTTGGGTGCTCGAAGATGCCTCCGTTCATGGCTCTCCAGACGTTTGGGCCAACCAAGTTGTTCGCATGGCTCGTAAATGGGGCTGCCCAGTTATCGCTGAGGTAAACCAGGGCGGTGCTCTGGTCCGAAATGCTATCAATACCATCGATCCGACCATCAAAGTGCTTGAAGTTCACTCAAAACAGGGTAAACAGCTCCGTGCTGAGCCAATTACGATGGCCTATCAGCAGGAACGCGTCCACCACATCGGTCACGCATTGACTGACCTCGAGACTCAGATGATTACGTGGATTCCAGGCGAGGGAAAGTCCCCGGACCGCGTCGACGCACTGGTCCACGCCCTTACTGCACTACTAATTAAGCCTCCAGCTGGCTTCTCGGGCGGAAAAATCCGTGCCAAGAGCCTTGCAGACCGTAAAATCGGAACCGGAAAGGGGTTTAGAGTCCGTTGAGAATCATTTTTGACGTATTTCCGTCTATTCTTGTTGCAGTTGCACCTGGATTGGTCGAAACACTAGAAGAAGTTACAGTTGCCCCGCCCACTGAGGGCTCATTTATGGTCGACAAGTGCCGAATTGTCATCGACAGCGACCTAATTATGGTTGCAGTCGACTCTCCAGAGGGTGCGAGGGTGATTTTTCAAGAAGAATATGATATCTTTGAGAAAGATTTGAAGGGTGAGAGCAAAATTGTCACTAAAAGTGGCAAAATGCTCGCTTTCAAGCGCGACACAAACTGCGGATGTGGGTCTAGACTTAGAAGTTGGAACCCAACCCGAACTTTAAACACGTTGAAAGCTAAATAATGACGCTGGACGCCCTAACTTTTGCAATTCTTGCTCTTGCTGCCTTTAGAGTCACTAGAGTTATAACAACCGACACCGTTTTTGAGTCGGTACGAGAAAGAATCTGGAAAAAGTTTCCACCATCTAAGGGTTTTGGATACTTAATCACCTGCGACTGGTGTACTGGATTCTATATCTCCATCTTGTTCGTAGTCGCTTACCTGCTAGTCCCAGCAATTGTATATGTGGTATCATTAGTACTGTCCATATCTGCAATTATTGGTCTACTGGCGAATCGTTGACCCTAGGAGCCCCCGTTGGGAATTTTTAAAAAGAACGCAGAGCAGCCTAAGCGTAGAACTGCCACCGGTTTGCGTGCATCGGCACCAAGAACCGCTACGCCAGTTGCCCCTGGGATCTCTGTAGACTCTTTTGGACTTGTTTACGCCGAACCAGTCTCTTACAACTCGCCTCGCCCGCTTACAGCTGCTGCAGCTCAGATTAAGATCGGCGACAAGGGCGAAGCAGAGCTTTTCAAATCTCGCCGCCAGTCAGCTTCTTCTAGCTGGCAAACCGAAGCATGGGAGTACTATGACTCAATTGGTGAAATTAAATATGCGTTTAACCTTGTGGCGTCTGTCGTATCACGTATCCGCCTTTACGCAGCTGTTGTAGATGACCCAGCAGAGGCTCCGATCTCTGTAGATAAATCACTAGCCATCGACCCTCAGCTGGCTGCCGCAGCTAAGCGTGCTCTCTCCCGTCTTGACTCCGCCTACGGAGGCCAGTCAGGTCTTCTTAAGGACGCTGCTCTCAACTTGCAGGTTACTGGCGAGTGCTATCTCGTTCAGGTTCCAGAGCGTATCGGAACCGGACTACCAGAGAGCTGGGACATCCGTTCGGTTGACGAGCTTCAGGTTGACTCGAAGGGTAACTACGTTATCCAGCCTCGCCGCGAAGTTGGCGGTGGAGTTCCTTCTGCCATGTCATCTGGTAAGGGTGCCATTGTCCTGCCTAAGGATGCTTTCATTGGTCGCGTTTGGAGAGCCCACCCTCGCTACTCCCAGGAGTCTGACAGCTCGCTACGCGGCCTTTTGGACCTTTGTGCGGAACTACTCCTACTTAACCGCACATTCCGTGCTACAGCCCGCTCACGCCTCAACGCAGGTGCTTTGTACTTGCCAGATGGTCTTTCTGTTGCAGCTGCTCCAGACCCAGACTACCCATACGACGAAGATGGCAACTACAATGAGCAGTACAACCCAGAGGAGTCAGCTGACGACTTTGAGGACCAGCTCATTGACGCTATGACCACCCCAATCAAGGACGAAGACTCGGCTTCGGCTGTTGTTCCTCTGATTATTCGTGGTCCAGCTGAGCTTGGTGACAAGATCAAGCAGTTCAAGTTCGAGCGTTCATTCGACGCATCCCTAGTTGCTCGTGCTGACCGTGTACTAGAGCGCATCATGCAGGGTCTAGACGTCCCTAAAGACGTTGTGACGGGTCTTGCGAACGTTAAGTACTCTAACGCTCTTCAGATCGATGAAGCCCTCTACAAGGCGCACATCGAGCCTATGATGCTTCTTATTGCAGACGCACTAACTGTTGTTTACTTGCGTCCATACCTAATTGCCAATGGCTACTCCGAGGCAGATGTAAAGCGTCTTCACGTTTGGTATGACCCTAGCCTAATTGCTACTCGTAACGACCGTGCAGCAGATGCTGACTCGGGCTTCGAGAAGATGGCTGTTTCGTATGACGCATGGCGTCGTGCCCACGGCTTCTCTGACCAGGACGCTCCTACTCCTCAGGAGCTCGGACTTCGCCTCATCATCAGCAAGGGTATGATTACACCTGAGCTTACAGAGGCAATGTTGTCGGCAGTATCTCCAGAAATTATGGAGCTAGTTCGATCGACATCTCAGGCTAGCAACCCAGCTCCGATGACACCTGACATTGAACAACTTCTAGAGGGTGGTGGCCCGGCTGCAGCTCCTGTACCAGGCGTACCGCCTGCTACTCCAGTAGTAGAAGGAACTCCTCCACCCGCCCAACCGCCAATCCCGCTGGCTGAACCCGAGGTATAACAAATGGAACACAAAGTTGAACTAGTAGAGAAGCTTAGCCATCTACTTTCTGACGTAGTAACTGCAAAGGCTATCGCCCAGGGCTACCACTGGAACGTTAAGGGCGTCGAGTTTACTCAGATGCATGACTTCTTCGGTGAAATCTACGAAGACTTCGAGAGTGCCATTGACCCACTCGCTGAGCACATCCGCAAGCTCGGGTATGACGCTCCTTACTTCCTAACTGACTTTGTTGAGATGACATGCGTTGGAAACGAGCCTCGTCTTTTTGGCGACTGCGTCGAGATGCTCGAGTCTCTAGTCAACATCAACACATCTCTAAATGCATGTGTGCTTGGAGCTTTCGAGCTTGCATCGATGTGCAACGAGCAGGGCATTGCTGATTTCCTAGCCGGCCGTGACGATATGCACAAGAAGTGGGGCTGGCAGCTCCGCTCTTCACTCGGTACTCGATAACCATGTCTAATTACCTAAGAGACGTCTTAGGTGCTGGTAACTCCTCTCATGCTCAGCCCCAAGGACTGGTTGCAGATGTCGGGCCGGATATTCCAGGCGGAGAGGGTGCTAACAAAGGCTTTTGGCGTAAGCAGCTAAAAGACCGCCTCAAGCGATTTGCCAAAATGTATGGCAACGTATTATTCGATGTCGAGATAGAAAACATAGGCCGCGTTTCCGGCCATGGTCGAATTGTCGACGCTATTGCACCTGATATTGCGATGATTCGTATAAAGAATCACCCCATTCTAGGAGACATAGATCTACCAATACCGTCTACCCAGTTCGAAGTAGTTAAAGCTGTCATTCCAGATAATGACTACAAGCGAATAGCTAAAGCAACTAAAGAAGCAATAAAAAACAAAGGGTCAAAAAAGACTAATGCTTTAGCAACTGAAGATCAGTTGGATACCCTTTCCGAGTATTTTGATAGAGCCACTCCAGAAGAGCAAGAGCAAATTCTTGATGCCATAAACCGCGGCGATATGGGCGAGGACGAAGCTGCCGAGCTACTACGTGATCTTGTTTCTAGACCGAAACCAAGAAAAGTAACAGATATAACTGATGGATATGAAGATCTTGTCGAAGAAGATATTGAAAAATCGGCAATCCTATCTCCTGGGAAAACAGCTGGGCCAAAGGTCACGCCAGACCTAGCCAATGTTGAGAGCGGATACCTATCTAGATACTTTGATGAAAACGCTGAACTTGTAGATGTTGTAGATGGTCAAGATTTGACCGATCTTATTTATGCTATGCAAGCTAAAGCTCTTGCTGAGAGAGCTAGAACCGGTAAGGACAACGTACCCGGCCTACTTGACGGCGATAAAAAATACTACGGAGCTACCTACAACATCATCCTGTTTGAGCAATACAAAAAGGTATATGACTCACTCGTTGCAGAAGATGCAACAATAAAAGAAAAATTTCCAACCTTTCCAGACTTCAATAGATATCTAGCTAAAATTTCTATTGACGATCAGTTCTTGGTACGCAAAAAAGATTTAGATGGTGACGGAAAAGAAGAGTCTGAGCAAGTAGCTTGGGCAGATGCATTTACTGAAGAAGATCGCGCTATGCAAAAGCGCATCAACCGTCGTTTTGCTGAGCTAGTTCTCAAGCTAAATCCAGACGGCAGGATTAAAATCTACCGAAACGCTGTATCTTACTCTTTTGACTATGATTCTCAGGAATCGGCCGCCATGGGTTACTGGAGCTACGACCGAGACTTCGCCTACTCATTTAACCCTGGAACAACACGAGCTGGTCAGTGGGTAAACCCACATGTCGGCCGATACTCAGCCGAGATAGCAGTAGACGATATTGTTGGAATCATCGGGCTTATGCGAGGCGGTGCAGGAACTAATTTCCTACCCGCAACCGATGAGTTGGCCTTGTCTATTTCTGCTGATCAGGTGAGCTCTGGAGCCCTCCAAAACCTAACCTTTAATGGTCGGGTAAGGACCGTAGTTAAGTCCGGTGGTTCTGGTCTAGCCGAGATAGTCAGTTCGGGAGATTCCGGAGGCGAGACTCCATTCAGATATCGCGACTTTGGTTCGCTCATGTTCCAGGGTGTTGAAGTAGATCCAGAAACTATGAAGGAGTTTGATCCTTCAGGAGACTTGACTAAGTCTGGTGTTGTGGTTACAACGCCTGACGGCAAGATGGTAATCAACACAAATAACGTCGGTGGTCGTCGAGAAGCAAGCCTCGACCTAGTGGAGAGAGTTGCCAAGTTTCAAAAAGAAACTGGAAAAGTCCTTCTGGTTAACAACTTCAATCGCGACAGATCTGCAGTTGATTTAGAGAAAGAAGCTCTATACTCCCCAGAGCCTCAGAACATTGTCTCGGTAACTCCTAGTGAAATAGATAGCTACACTAGTATCCCTCACGTGGTTGTTCCAGAGGGTGTAGACCTTAACAGCTCCGAACGGTTCGAGTTCGATAAAGCGTCTCAGTTGGCAGCTAGCCTACTAGATCCAGAAAACCCACAGAACTGGATCAAGTTTAATGTTGTTGATGACGCTAAAGAGTTCGTTTTAGCTAGAACCGCTGCACTGATTGATCAGATTCGCCAATCGCAGCTGGACATTATTCAGCCAGCAATCGATCGAAAGAACGAGGCGGAAAAATCTGCTTCAGATAGCAAAGCCGCCCAGCTGCAAAGCAGATTAGATGGTTTGCAAAGCACTATAAATAACACTAAAAAATATGCTGAAGATCTACGTGCTGCTGGCGATTTAGAGTACGCAGCGGTTATGGATAACGCTGTTAAGTCCTACGAACAGCAAATAGAAGAGCTAAAGTCCGGCTACGACAGAACAGCCAATCCAGGGCACGAGCCGATCGAAGAACGAGTAGGCAATGCAATTAAAACTCTATCCGACTACGATGGCTCGGGTACTATAGTTGACCTAATCCTTAGTGGTGCGGATCGAGATGCCATAAAGGCAGAGATTGAAAAATCCAATGAGTATAAGAGACGAGAGAAAGAAGCTAAGGATTACGCTAAGACTCTCGCTGAATATGAAGCTCCAACGCCGCCAGAAGATGCTGGCGATTTCTGGGTAGACCCTAACTACCCAGTACCCCCTACTGCTGACAACTCCATCATTGACTATGTCCTAGACAATATGTTTGCTGATGACAACCGACTTACCCCTAAGGAGAATAAGGCTCAGCGGGAGAAAGCTTTTGCTGACTATAAGTCCGACCTCAAGACACCTATCGAGATTAAAGTTGAACCAGAAAAACCAGCCCAGGGTGAGAAAAAAGAATTAAGCACCTGGGACAGACTCGAGCTCAGAAAATTAAAGCTCTATGTTAAAGACATACTGGATGATCCAGAAGTAGCGAAGATATTCGAAACTGAAAACATAGACAATATAGACAATGTTTTAGAGGAAAAAGGGTTCTACCGCAAACAAAAAATAGCCGACAGTGGCGGAAAAGAAATTGCGGATGCAGAAAATAAATATTCCAAAATAGATCCAAACTTAGATGTCGAATCAACTAAAAATTCGGCTGCCACCAATGCCACTCTTCCAGGTAGCAAGCTTGGTGCTGTTGGCTATGTTAATGCCCAGGATGTGCTGGATCTCGATAAAGAAAACTTTACATACAACAAGGATCTTGTAGAGGCTCAGAAAAAAGAGATAGCGGAGAACGGCTTCACCTCCCCTGTGACTTTAATCTACGACAAGGGTGAAGGTAAATACTTATTTAAAGATCCAGAGATGGATACCTCTAGGCTCTTAGCAGCCCGCGGCACGCGATACGTTCCGGTTGTCGTTGAAATAGATGGCGAGTCATACCACCCACTGCTTGGATCGAGCATACGTACTCCAGAAGAGTTCATACCAGAAGATCTTGAATACACCTATTCAGATATAAGTGGCATTCCAGATCTCCCTATTCCAGAACGCACTCAGGATGAAAAAGACGCTATATCTATGTATCGCGGCTGGGGCTACATGGAACTAAAGAATTTCATGGAAGACAAATACAACACTGCAAGTCGAAGTCAAGAAGAGCAGGCAGAGCTACAAAAGCATATAGATAACTTAGATCAACTAACTTCTACCGAGTCGCTACCAGAAGGTACGGTTCTATATAGGGGGTTAGACCTCGGTGCAATGGGTGAGGACGCTGCCGACTGGGAGGAGTATCTATCTAACCTAAAGCCTGGCGATAGACTAACCAGCCCAGGATGGTTCACGTCCACGACTCTGGACCAAGTAAAAGCTGAAGAATTTGCTACCCTAGGCTCAAACAAAGACAGAACAAACTCGGCGGTAGTTATGAAAATAACCACTAAAGACGGAGCAACTGGAACCCCATTCGAGTTCGACAACACAGTATTTGGATTAGAAAAAGAAGTTCTACTTCCCATGATGCCAAAATTCACTGTAACTAATGTTTACAGGGATTCAGACGGGATCTTACGCATAGATCTTGATTACGGACAAGCTAAAGAAACTACGTCTAAAGAAGTAGAAAAGAGCGAAGGCTTCATTGTAGGTCCAGAGCCAGGCGATGAGACCCCAGATACTGGTGAACTTGACAAAGAAGAAGAGCCAGAAAAAGAGCAACCTGTAACTCACACCTTCAATGGGAAGACTTTTAACTTCAGCCCCGAAGAACTAGAGAAAGCTAGAAACTACATCTCTAGTGGCGCTGCTGGTGCTCAGGATGTTACGGATGAGGAGGGTAAAGCATTTAATGAGAGGATGCGTGCTCTCACAGATTATATAAACCCAGGCACAGTAACTGATGAAACTCTCCCCGCCCAAAGAAAATACATGGAGATCCCAATTCCAGTACGGGAACTTCGGCATAGTGCTCCTGCAGTACGTTTCGATGAGATTATGAAAAACGGTATCCGTCCAAGGATCACCGATAAGGTTGGCAGCGAGAAGTATAAAGCTCGTCGCTTTGGAGTATTCCTAGCAAATGGGTACACTTCTGGCGAAGCTGGAGAAAGAGCAGATGTATTTAGAGTAAAAGTTCCAGAAAATGATCTTCGTGTTGATAGCGGATACACTCCTGGTGGAAAAAACCTATATATTGAAAGAACGATAAAGCCAGAAGAATTAGAACATATCGGACACTACCCTGTTAGATATGGTAATTTTGGCGATACGCTACACTCTGGCAGAGGTGCTGAATGTGAAGAGTGCGACATTGCAGAAAAGAAGAGGCAAGAAGCCGAGCAAAAAAGAAAAGAAGAAGAACAGGAAAAATTCGCTACTCCACTTGTAATATATCAGATAAAGTATGAAGACGGTAGCCTAGTAGCTGATTCTCACGCTGTGACATATAAATCAGGTGCAGACACGATGCACTGGGATGAGCACCCTATTGAAGATTGCCCAGAGATATCTAAGAATCCAAACGTAATTGTTAGACCAGAGGGTATAGAAGAGAATGAAACTCTCGCGGAGATAGTAGCCGAAGCAGAGGCCATAAAGGACCGGAACCCGACTACTTCTTCTTCTTCCGAAACCAAAACACCTACGGAAGCCAAAAAAGGACCTGCCGATTGGGAGCCTAAAGAAGGTTTAACAACAGGTAAGGGTGAGTCCCGACTTCTAGATGCTTTTGTTGATGGCGACTACCTAGACATTGACAGTGTAGATGATGGTGAAGTTCCTCGTAATTTCGAGCAGTCTGATATTCCTAGCGACCAACACGCTGCACTACAAGCCTACGCTAGTACTCAGTTTAGAAACTTCAACAACCTTCTCCGCTACGGGCCTGAAGACATGAGTCCAGAAAAAGTCGAAGATGTCAAAGAAAAGATTGCTAATCTAGACGAACTTATTGACACATATGGTGACATCTCCAGAGATACTTATGTATTTAGAGGGATGACTGACCTAGGTAAGTTTGAAGATAAAGACGTTACGATGACTGATTTACTAGAGAGCTTAAACCCAGGTGATGTATTCTCTGATCCAGGTTTTATGTCTACTAGCAGCAATAAAGATATTGCACTACGTAGTTTTGGACCCGGTCTCGGGGCTGGAGATGGAGCTATCAAAGCTTCCGAACCTAGCATGAGAAACACCTCGTTTTGGGTGATTAACCTGCCAGCTGGCAGTAAAGCTCTAGGGGTCCCGAGGGCTGGATATGGTTATGCGAGTTCGGAAGACGAAGTAGTTCTACCAAGAGGGTCAGAATTAAAAATTGTTGGTATTCGTAAAGTGCCTCACATTGACGAAGATGGCGAAGAGAACGGCTTTTTTAACTACTTTGTTGAAGCTGAATTGCAGCCGAAGGGTAAGCCAGAAGCCCTGACTGGATTAGACGAAAAAGAAGAAGCAGATAGTAGAGCAATCAGCGCTTATGGTCGAAAGATGGACCCTATAGATGTACGTAGCGGTACTCCTGCTTTGCAGGACATTTTAGAGACTGCAGTCGAGGCTGCTCGTCAAGCAAGCTGGGATACTCCACAGGAAATTGATGAAGAAGGTAACATCATCTCTGACCCTCAGAGTGATGCAGCTAAAGACCTAGAGTTCCGAGATAAATACGCTGCATGGTTTGTTCAAGGCTGGCCTTCAAGTTTTGAGTATGTTTCTGACACCAATGCCGCTTTTAAAGAGCTGCTTCAGGGTGATACGGAAATAAATCCAAAGGACATCACCAAGCTTCCAAGCAAAACTAGAGAAATCATTGCTGGACTGGAGCTAATTCAGGCATCTCCCGAAATCAACGAATCCTTGTTTAGAGGCATTAGAACAAACCAGGCAACATTAGATAGTTACCAGCCTGGAGCAACTATCGAGCTCCCCTTCTCGTCTTTCTCTGTTGTACGTTCTGCTGCTAAGCAGTATTGGGAGTCGAGGCGTTCTGATATTGCCGGCGGAGGACTTGCTGTTGAGTATGAGCTTGAGCCTGGTTCAAGGTCGCTTCCATTAATTGCTTTTGACCCTCAGGCCATTCCCGGTGAGTTCGTGTCTGCTGGTAGATATGAAGTTGTTTCGGTTGAGAAGAGTGACGACCCAGATGTGCCTACTAAGGTGAAGATTCGCCATGTAGGAACATTTGATCCTATGCTACAAAGAGAAGCACCTACAGAAGCCGAGCTTGAAAAACCCGAAGTTGAAAAAGCTGTAGAGAGCAAGACGCTTAGAACTACAGACGGCTCTTCAGAAGAGTTCTGGAAAACCGACAAAACCAACGGAGAACTAAAATCCGAGGTGGCAACTCAAACTGCTCAGAGCATGTTGGACAACGGTATCAGCATCGAGCAGCTTGATGCACTCAACCAAAGCCTAGTGAGCACGTATGACACTGGCACAAATGACCCATACGTCAGTGAATGGGAAGGCAGTGTTCCGTTTGGTCAGATTATGGTAACAGATGGGGCAATTGGTTTTGTTCCTCTAGCTAGGGCACTACGTAGATTCCCTCTTAATGACGCCGATATAAAAGCTATGTCAAGCACCGGTGATTTTAATTTCACTACGGAAGATGTACGAAAGATACTTGAAAAAGCTAACTCTTCCGAAGATGCAGTTACAGAATTTAAATTATATAAAGAGCTGACAGAATTTGAACGTGCAACTATGGCAGCTTCTACATTGATTACTGACTGGGCCACTTCATCTAACGGAAGCAATATTCGTTCATTAGCTATTCAAGACATAGCTGAAATAGTTTTTGATACTAAGAATGCTCGTGATTGGAACTCCGCTCCAAAGACTAAAGCCGAAGTTGAAAAAATTAAGCAAGAGTACGGTGGCGTGCTTTCAGCATTTTTGCAGGCTCAGTATGAGCAGACCCAGAAACGTTTCAGGGAAGCCGGTGTTACAGAAGTTGTCCTCTATAGAGGAATCGATGATGCGTCCCTAGGTAAGACTTTGTCCGATGACAAGCTCACGGAAGTTGATGTCCAGTCAAGACCTCTGTCTTCTTGGAGTACGTCTGACGGTCATGCTTATTGGTTTGCTACTGGAGGATACGATTCAGAGGC
>JACCDK011620965.1_pt1 | contig 15788 bp, 13 predicted proteins | sample 7445871 | NCBI WGS metagenome assembly JACCDK01 (sample SAMN15323436, study PRJNA562643) | freshwater metagenome | isolation source: river surface water | place: USA:Blue River Watershed | collected 2017-08-15 | reverse complement strand
TATTAATGGTGCGACTTTTCTGTTTCAATTGGAGCCATACCGTTTTTAACGCGGTAATCGTTAATTGCTGCTTTAATTGCATCTTCTGCTAATACTGAGCAGTGGATTTTCACTGGAGGGAGTGCTAACTCTTCAACGATGTCCATGTTATCAATCTCTAGTGCTTGGTCAATTGATTTGCCTTTTAACCACTCTGTAGCTAATGATGATGAAGCAATAGCTGATCCACAACCAAAGGTTTTGAATTTAGCGTCTTTAATAACGTTATTTTCATCCACTTCAATTTGTAAACGCATTACGTCGCCACATTCTGGAGCGCCAACTAAGCCGGTTCCAACAGAGTTTTTGCTTTTGTCTAAGGTACCCACATTACGAGGGTTGTTGTAATGATCTATAACTTTATCTGAGTATGCCATATGATTAATGTGATAATGTGATAATGTGATAATTTGTTATCCCGATAGCTATCGGGACGCTAATTCGCTAGTTCGATTAATGTTCCGCCCATTCTACTGAATCTAAGTCGATGCCTTCTTTAAACATCTCCCATAGTGGACTCATTTCTCTAAGTTTGTTTACTGCATTTTTAGTAACCTCTATCGCATAATCTACTTCTTCGTCGGTAGTAAATCTACCTAAACCGAATCGGATAGACGAATGTGCTAAATCGTCGTTTAGACCTAAGCTTTTCAATACATAGGAAGGTTCTAACGATGCAGATGTACAAGCTGAACCTGATGACACTGCTAAGTCTTTCATTGCCATCATTAAGCCTTCTCCCTCGACATATTTGAATGAGATGTTTGTTGTATGTGGTAGACGGCTTTCTTTGTTACCATTTATATACGCTTCTTCTAAGGTAACTAAAGCGTTTTCTAGTTTATTTCTTAGTGCTGATAAACGAATAGCGTCTTTTTCCATGTCTTGCATTGCAATTTCGGCAGCTTTACCTAATCCAACAATACCGGGTACATTTAATGTTCCTGAACGCATTCCACGTTCATGCCCACCTCCATCCATTTGTGCAGTAACTTTTACTCTTGGATTCTTTCTGCGTACGTACAATGCTCCAATTCCTTTTGGTCCGTACATTTTATGTCCTGTAAACGACATCAAATCGATGCCATCTGTTTCTACATTTACAGGTATTTTACCAACCGCTTGTGTAGCATCCGTATGTAATAATACACCATGCTTACGAGCTATTTCTGATATTTTTTTGATCGGTTGAATAACTCCGATTTCATTATTTCCATACATGATAGAAATAAGAATGGTTTTTGGTGTGATGGCAGCCTCTAATTTTGCTAAATCCACTAATCCATCAGTCTGAACATCTAAGTATGTAATTTCAGCTCCTTGCTTTTCTAAGTGATGGCAAGTATCTAAAATAGCTTTGTGCTCAGTAGTAAGGGTAATAATGTGGTTTCCTTTCGACTGATACATTTCAAACACGCCTTTTAGGGCCAAGTTGTTTGATTCTGTAGCACCGGATGTAAAAATAATTTCCTTCTCGGTGGAGCCAATAAGTTTTGAGATTTGCTCACGGGCATAGTCAACAGCTTCTTCTGCTACCCATCCAAAAGGATGGTTTCTACTTGCAGCATTTCCAAATTTCTCCGTGAAATAGGGAATCATTGCTTCTAATACACGCGGATCCATGGGTGTAGTGGCGTTGTTGTCGAGGTATATTGGAAGTTTTACCATATTTATTTAGACTTTATATAAATTACATGCAAATATAGCCATTAAATTAAAATTTTGGCTTTTTTTCAAATTTTTAATTCCATTTTTTTGTCCTTTATTTGGTATTTTTGACCATGAATAAAATAGAACATATAGGAATTGCGGTTAAAAATCTTGAAACATCAACAAGTGTTTTCGAAAAATTGTTTGCTAAAAAGTCATATAAACAGGAGGAAGTAGATTCAGAGGGTGTTATCACAGAATTTTTCCAAATAGGGCCCAATAAAATAGAATTATTAGTAGCTACGAGGCCTGAAAGTGCGATTGCTAAGTTCATTGAGAAGAAGGGGGAAGGAATACACCATATTGCCTTTGAGGTAACTGATATTTACGCAGAAATGAAACGTTTAGAGGCTGAGGGCTTTACTTTATTGAATAATGAGCCCAAAAAAGGGGCAGATAATAAGCTGGTTTGTTTTGTGCATCCGAAGGACGCGAATGGCGTATTAATAGAATTATGCCAAGAAATAACACTTTAAGTGTCTTAGTTTATTTATAAATTTGAAATTCATTTGCATATTAATGAAGCGTTTTCTACATTTGCAATCCGAATTTTAAGAGAAGATGAAAGCAGAAATACATCCAAAAAACTATAGATTAGTCGTTTTCAAAGACTTATCTTGCGACTATTCATTCATGACACAGTCAGCTATTGAAACAAAAGACACTGTTGTATGGGAAGATGGTAAAGAATATCCATTGGTAAAATTAGAGATTTCACACAAATCGCATCCATTTTACACTGGTAAGTTGAAATTAGTTGATACCGCAGGTCGTATCGATAAGTTCAAAACTCGTTACGCAAAGAAATAATTTAAGCATACCTAATAATATGTTTTCGAAAGTCTGGTTCCAAGCCGGACTTTCTTATTTTACAAGCGTTGGTAATTTTCTAATGGATATGTTCGTAAGGCTTCTATCTTTGCTAAATGAACATAGTATTATTCGACGACACCAGTAGAGGCTTATTATTACCCCTTACTTTTACGCGTCCGGTGGCGGAACTCCGCATCGGTATGCTAAGCATCAAAGAAAAATGGCAGTTCTACTTCCCTGGGGCTGAAATTTCTTATCAAACAGAAAATTATTTACAAGAAAAGTTTCCGCTAAACGTTCAATCGGAAAACCTTTGGATAAATGCCTCGGTGCTTCCTAATAAGGACTTCATACAAGCCATTCAATCATTATCTGTGAATGAAGCTTTAATGCAGGGTGAGTTACTCTTGGCAAAAAAATCGGAAGCGCTCTCATCAGCATGTAAACAAACAGAAGCCCCATTTAGCTACGACTACTTAAATGCACTACCCCAGCTATTCTCATGGAATGATAAGGAATCGCGCAAGGACTTTGAATTATTAACAAAGGGGAAACAATCGCTGTCCTTAAATTCTTCCAATACCCTCATCGGTCCGCCAGATCAATTACATATTGAAGAAGGTGCGATTATTAATGCCGCCATATTAAATACTTCCAGCGGTCCGATTTATATTTCTAAAGATGCTGAAATAATGGAAGGTAGTATGATTAGAGGCCCATTTTTTATTGGCGAACATTCGCAAACGAAAATGGGTACGAAAATTTATGGTGCTACCAGTATTGGTCAACATTGTAAAGTAGGAGGTGAGCTAAATAATGTAGTTGTTTTTGCATTTAGTAACAAAGCGCACGATGGATTTTTAGGAAATGCTGTTATTGGTGAGTGGTGTAATTTAGGTGCCGATTCCAATAACTCTAATTTAAAAAATAATTATGCTGAAGTAAGGCTGTGGAATTATCAATCGAATAATTTCCGTAAAACTGGATTACAGTTTTGTGGATTAATCATGGGCGATCACGCAAAATGTGGCATCAATACGATGTTTAACACAGGCACAGTGGTAGGTGTTGCGAGTAATGTTTTTGGTGCAGGTTTCCCTCGAAACTTTATTCCTGATTTCTCTTGGGGCGGAGCACAAGGCATGGAAGTTTATCAACTAAATAAAGTATTTGAAGTAGCTACCAAAGTTTTTGAACGGAGAAGTTTAAACTTTAACGAGGTGGAGAAAAATATATTGAGTCATGTTTTTGAATTAACTAAAGAGTATAGAAAATCGTATGAGTAGAAAGAAAATAGTAGCTGGTAATTGGAAAATGAATAAAGATTACCAGGCAGGTATCGAATTAATTTCAGAAGCTGTTTACATGATAAAAGATGAATTACATAAAGAGGTAACTACCATTTTTGCATGTCCATTTATTCATCTTTCATCAGTACATAAATTAATGGCAACCGAGAAAAATATTAAGCTCGCAGCACAAAATTGTCACCACGAAAAATCGGGTGCATATACTGGCGAAGTATCGGCAGAGATGTTGCGCTCTGTGGGGGTAGAGTATGTAATTATTGGGCATTCGGAACGAAGAGAATACCAAAAAGAAGATACGCAGACCTTGGCTAAAAAAGTTGATATCGCATTATCAAACCAGTTGATTCCAATTTTTTGTATTGGAGAGAAGTTAGAAGAGAGAGAAAATAATCTGCACTTTAATACCGTGAAAGATCAACTATCGCAATCGTTGTTTCATTTAAGTGCGGAACAAATGCAAGGCCTTGTATTAGCTTACGAACCAGTATGGGCCATTGGTACAGGCAAAACAGCGAGTGCCGAACAAGCGCAAGAAATGCATGCCTTTATTCGTGCAGAAATTGCTGCAAAATTTGGGGATGCAGTAGCTGATGGTATAAGTATCTTGTACGGTGGCTCTTGTAATCCGAGCAATGCTAAGTCGTTGTTTTCACAAGAAGATATTGATGGTGGGTTGATTGGTGGAGCTTCATTAAAATCAAGAGATTTTACCGACATACATCTTGCCTATAACGAATTAAATTAATGAAAGGTAACTATTTAGAATTAGTATTTACTGTTGTAGATACAGAAGATTTTGTTTCTGATGTTTTGATGAATCAATTAGCCGATATCGGTTTTGATTCGTTCGATAAAAATGAATTAGGATTTAGAGCCTACATCCCATCACATATTTTTTCGGAAGACAATTTACAAGACGCTTTAATCGACTTCAAAGATCAATTCACATTTTCTTATGAAATCAATTTAATACCTTATAAAAATTGGAACGAAGTATGGGAAAGTAACTTTAATCCTTTGGTCATTAAAAATCAGCTATATATTTATGCCGATTTTCATGAAAAAAGGGATTTTACTTATCAGATAAAAATACATCCTAAAATGGCTTTTGGTACAGGTCATCACGAAACTACCTTTCAGATGGCCGAAGTAATGTTGTCGCACGATTTTAAAGGGAAACGGGTGTTGGATATGGGATGTGGTACTGGCATCTTAGCCATCCTTGCTCATCAAATGGGAGCAATTGCTATTACTGCCATCGATAACGATCCTATCGCGGCCGATAGTTGTATAGAAAATGCACAGTTAAACAACATGCCTGCAGCCGATATTTTTTGTGGTGATGCTGCAGACTTACAAGGTAGAATCTATGATGTTATTTTAGCAAACATCAATAGAAATATATTATTGAATGATATGACTGCCTACGCAAATGCACTTGAAGCTGGAGGAACTATTTTATTTAGTGGTTTTTATACAGAGGATTTACCCATGATTCAAGAGAGTGCAGAGAAGAATGGTATGCATTATCTCGAACATCAATCAAAAAATAATTGGGTAGTGGCAACGTTTAAGAAAGGATAAACATTTACCATGAAGTTTAAATTAGTACTATTTATTAGTGTATTCCTGTTTTTTCTGAACAACAACACTTTTGCTCAGCCCAAAAGTTTTAATACCAATCCAGATAAATTCCTTGATGAGTTAGATGCGTATTTTAGAGATACCAAAGCGGATGACGATACTCGTAAAGCTTTTAATAATTTCAGTAAAATTTTTAAAGCTCAAGTATTTGATGAAGAACAAAAGCAAATAATCATCAGCACAGCCAACAAAATGGCAGAGCGAAAAATGAAAGCCGATCAGGAATATAGAGATTATTTAGTTTCATTGGTCGACATTCAAAAGTCTTCACGATTCCTCGATAATTTTAAAACTGTACACGAAATTTTAGGGCAAAGTTTAAAGAAGAAAAACAGAGAAGCTTCTTTGTTATTAGCTTTTACTTCTACTTTTTTTAATGGAAATGTATTGTACGAGTCGAAATCGACGAAGTGGTATATAAATAATCATGACTATACTTTAAAGATGGATTCGATTCCAGTGCTTTCTTATGGTTCGAAAGTTAGCATCATAGGAGAAGCCAGAGGCGATCGTTCGGTTATTTATGAAACCATGGGAAAATATTATCCAACGAAAAGAATTTGGAAAGCGAAAGAAGGAACGGTGAATTGGAGCAGGTCAGGATTAGATACTACTGTAGTGTTTGCAAAATTAAAGAACTATACCATCGATTGTACAAAGTCTGATTTTAGTGCCGACTCTGTTCAATTTTTCCATACCAAATTATTTAAATCGGCATTGACAGGAAAGTTAGAAGACCGACTAACTACAAATAATAAACCTGAGAACGCCACCTATCCTAAATTTGATTCTTATGAAAAGAAATACGAAATCAAAAATTTCTTTACGAATGTGGATTATAAAGGAGGGTTCAGCATGGTGGGCAGTAAATTATATGGTATTGGTTCTGATGACGAAAAAGCAAGTATTATCATTTCAAACAACGGAAAAGTAGTTTTAAGTACCTACTCGAATGCCTATGTATTACAGGCCGATGAAGTAATTTCGTATCCTGCAGAAGTCTCCATTTATTTACAAAAAGATTCGATTTACCATCCAGGGGTTGAGTTTCGATTTAATGCAGGAAAACGTACCATGGTGTTGCTTCGTAGAGATGTTGGCATAGGAAACGCATCATTTTTTGATTCGTATCACCAGATGACCTTTGAAGTGGAACGCATGGAATGGAACATCGACAAACCTGTTATTGAGATGGGAACCATCACAGGTCGTTTCCAAAAAGAATCGTATTTCGAATCAAAAAATTTTTATAAAGAGGAAAAATTTAGAAAAATAGCAGGTATACAAGAATACAATCCATTAACCGTATTAAAACGAATTTCGAACAGAGAGCGATCAAAAACCATTAGCATTGCAACCTATGCAAAGGAAGTGAAATTAAGAGAACAAGATGTACTGGGTCTGTTGAGGTCCATGGTAGAGTATGGTTTCATCGGATTAAATGAGAACAAAGGGCTTATCTATGTTAAAGAGAAAACCTTTAACTATATCAGTAATGAAGCCGGGAATTTGGATTATGATGTCATGCGTTTTGGCTCTTTAGCTGATTCAAACATTAATGCATATCTAAACATTAATTCCAAAGATCTGGTGATCCAAGGTATTGATCAAATCTTTTTAAGTGATTCACAGAGTGTGAACATTCGTCCGTATTTAGGAAAAGTTACGGTAAAACAAAATCGTGATATTGAGTTTGGAGGATTGGTGCGTGCGGGTACCTTAGATTTTTATGGAAAGAATTTTAGTTTCAATTATAATAATTTTAAAATTTCGATGCCAAAAATCGATTCTATGAAAATTAAAGTATTGAGCAATGAGGATATTAATGGATACAGGCAGTTATTGAGCTTAAAAACAGTGTTGAGGGATATCACTGGTAATTTATACATTGATGAACCGAACAATAAATCTGGGTTGAAAAGTTTTCCTCAATATCCCTATTTCGAATCGCTCGGACAATCATATGTATATTATGACTATGCTTACATACAAAATAGAAATTATAGAAGGAGTGATTTTTGGTTTTTAGTTGAACCGTTTATCATTGATAGTTTAGATAACATCAGCTCATCTACCGGATTAGCATTCCCCGGAACGATGCATTCTGGAGGAATATTTCCAGATTACAAAGAAGTATTAACCTATCAACCCGATACCTCTTTGGGTTATGTACATAAAACTCCAATAGAGGGATATGTAATGTACAAAGGTAAAGCTCGCTATTTCGATACCATTCGTTTGAGTGACAAGGGATATTATGGTTCTGGTCGAATTGAATACATCGCTTCTGTCACCCAATCGGATCGTTTCTTGTTTTTACTTGATTCAACGAACGGGCCAATACAAACTTTCGACTTGGAAGAACGTTCCATGCATCCAATGGCTAAAGCTCGCATGGCTTATTTACATTGGGAGCCCTATGAAGATAGCATGTTTGTAGTGAGTCGTACTCCACCCACTGATTTATATAAAGGCAAAAATGAATTCACAGGTACCGTTATTTATACACCACAAAATTTAACAGGTAACGGTCGCTCACATATTAATGGTGCAGATTTATATTCAAAAAGATTCGTATTCAACAATTCTAACTTTGAGGCAGAACATAGCATCGCTAAAATTTATGCCATCGACACTACAAAGTTGGCTATTGAAGCGGGTGATGTAAAATCTAAAATTGATTTTCTTACGCAAAGAGGTGATTTCGTTGCCAATAACTTGGATGAGTTGATCAAGTTTCCATACAATCTTTATGCTACAAGTTTACCGGTATTTACCTGGTTCTTCGATTTGAAAAAAATGGATTTCAGTATGCCGTTATCGGGTAAAAATAAATACGAATTTGTTTCTATCCATCCCTCACAAGATTCACTTCGTTTCTCTGCGGAGAAAGCAACCTACGATTTGCTGAAAGAGGATATTAATATAGATGGCGTATCAAAAATTCTTGTAGCTGACGCAGAGATTAAACCCAGAGATAAACACGTTGAAATTTACGGGCAAGCCATCATGAAACGCTTAGAACAAGCAGACATCTTTGCCAATGTAACTACTCGTTTCCATAAGCTCTATGATGCAAAAGTAGATGTTTTTACCCGAAAAAAATATGCAGCGAATGCTTATTATGATTATCGCACAAAACGCGACTCCCTTGCACAAAAAATACATTTTAAAGACACAAAAGTAGATACTAGTTTTCAAACCTTTGCGAAAGGGATGATTACCGACTCAATGAATTTTCTATTGAATTCAAAGGTCAGGTACAAAGGAGATGTATATTTAAAAGCGGCAAATAGATTTTTGGATTATGATGGTTTTATAAAGATGAATCATGATAGTAAATTCATTAATTCTCAATATTTCAGGTATAAAGGTTTTGTAAACCCTGATACTGTAGCTTTAGATGTAGTAGACCCACGTGACGAGAATAAAAATAGGTTATTTAGTGGTATTCATATCGGTATAACTAATTATGAGGCCTATGGGACATTTATCAGCAAGAAAATAGAACCCAATGACGTAGATGTAATAAACGTAGAGGGTAAATTAATTTACGATGAAAAGGCAAAGGTCTTTAAACTCGGCAGTAATGATAAGCTATTTAATGATGCAATGAAGGGGAATTATATGACCTTCGACGATAAAAAAGAATTCTTATATGCAGAGGGTTTATTGAATTTAGGAGTTGACTTTGATAACAAATTAATTCTTAAAACCGCTGGTAATGTTAGCAATAGCATAGAGAGCGGCAAGGTAGAGCTTGATATAGTAGCGAGTTTAGACTTTCAATTTTTATCGGAGGCTACTGATATCATGATAAAGTTGGTTGATTTAAATGGTTTCGATATTAACAGCGATAATAAAGAAAGACCTGTGTATGATAAAGCAATGTATGAGTTATTTCCAGAGAAAGACGTAACTACAGTTATGGAAAGTCTGAAAGAAATGGGGTTTTATAAAATTCCTAAATCGATGGAGAAAGGTTTTGTAATTTCTGGAGTGAAGCTAATTTGGGATCAGCAAAAACGTTCTTGGCGTTCGGCAAATAATAAAATAAGTATTATGAGTGTATACGATAAACAAATAAACAAAGAGTTTAAAGGATACATGGAAGTAGTTAGAAAACGAAGTGGTAATATTGTAAATATGTACTTTGAAGTGGGCGACGATTGGTTTTTTTATACCTTCCGTCAAGGGCAAATGGAAGCCATCTCATCCAATGAGTTATTTAATAAAGTGTTAACAGAAAAAACCAAAGGAAATACTCCATATAGTATTTCGGCCATTAAGAGAAAAATTGATTTTGTAAGAAGTTTCCAAAACTAAAGAATATGAGAGTACATTTTATTTCGATTGGGGGGAGTGCTATGCATAATTTAGCCTTGGCATTAAAAGAAAAGAATTACGAGGTAACCGGTTCTGATGATGAAATTTTTGAACCTTCGAAAACTCGATTAGCGAATGCGGGTCTATTGCCAGAGGCCATGGGCTGGTTCCCAGAGAAAATTACGAAGGAGTTAGATGCTGTAATATTAGGGATGCACGCTCGTGCTGATAATCCTGAATTATTAAAAGCAAAAGAATTAGGCTTAGCTATTTATTCTTATCCTGAGTATTTATACGAACAAAGTAAAAATAAAACACGATTGGTTGTAGGAGGCAGTCACGGGAAGACCTCCATTACTGCAATGATTTTGCATGTATTACAAGCAGCAAAAATGAATATAGATTACATGGTGGGCGCTCAACTAAGTGGATTTACCACCATGGTAAAACTTTCAGAGGAAGCAAAAGTGATGATATTAGAAGGCGATGAATATTTATCATCGCCGATTGATAGAAGACCAAAATTCCATTTGTACAAGGGAAACATAGCTATACTTAGTGGAATAGCCTGGGATCACATCAACGTATTCCCAACCTTTGAAAACTACCTTGAGCAGTTTAGTATTTTCATTGATACCTTGGAGCCCAAGGCCAGTTTAATTTATTGTGAAAATGATATTGAATTAAAGAAATTGGTGGAAGGGCATTCGCGAAAAGACATCACCAAAATTCCTTATGGCTCTCATCAGCATATAACAAAAAACGGACAAACCTATTTGCAGAGCCAGGGAGAAGAAATTCCTTTATTAATCTTTGGAGAACATAACATGCAAAATTTACAAGCAGCATTAGAAGCGTGTTTGTGTGTAGGTTTAACCAAAAAGGAATTTTATAAGGCAATACAAAGTTTTAAAGGAGCTGCAAAACGATTAGAGTTAATTGCAATGAAAGATGACTCTAGAGTGTTTAAGGATTTCGCACACTCGCCATCGAAGCTTAAGGCTACGCTAAATGCTGTAAAACAACAATTTGGAGAGCAAAGCTTGGTTGCTTGCATGGAGCTACATACCTTTAGTAGTTTGAATAAAACTTTTTTACAAGAATATAAACAGAGTATGGATAGGGCCGATGTGGCTGTAGTGTATTATAACCCACATACCATCGAACATAAAAGGTTAGAAAGTATAAGCTTAGAGGAAGTAAAGGAGGCTTTTGCCAGGGAGGATTTGTTGATTTTTAACAGCTCTGATGGATTAAAAGAGTATTTAGAAAGCATCGATTGGCGTCATAAAAACCTATTACTCATGAGCTCAGGGAATTACGATGGAATTGATGTGGATAGATTTGCTCAAGAACTTCTTAACAAGCATTGAAAAAATTATACACACACCGTATTTCAATGCTCTATAAATTTATATTTGCATATTAAGCAAAATAATGGCCAACAAGTTAAGATCACAAAATAAAGTAGTTTCGGTAGAAGTTCAGGAAGAAGTAGTTGAGAAGCAGGCACCGAAGCCTAAAGCAAGCCCCAAAGAAAAAAAACCGTCGGAGCCCAAGGAGTACAAAGCTATGGATAACCGCGTAGTGAAAATTTCGGGTTTGCTGTTGTTGCTCATTTCCTTGTATTTGTTCGTTGCATTTTTCTCTTACTTATTTACATGGGATGATGATCAAAGTGTAGTATCGGGTGCAGGCATGAGTATTGTATTTGATGCAGCAAATCATAAAGTTGAAAATTGGTTAGGAATTTTAGGAGCCATGGTATCGCATTTATTTATGCACCGATGGTTCGGAATTTCATCTTTTTTAATTGCCTTCGGATGTTTCCTTGTAGGGTACAGACTTCTCTTTAAGGTAAGCATAATGAAGTTGAGTAAAACACTCGCATATTCATTATTTTTCTTGCTTTTTATTTCCATTAGTGTTGCATTTATCATTTCATTCGTAAAAACAGATTTATATTTCTTAGCAGGTTCCTATGGAATACAAATGAATGAATGGTTGAACAATGTAGTTGGAAAAGCAGGTACGGCTGGTTTGTTAGTATTTGCAGCGCTTTCCTGCATGGTAATTGCTTATAATTTAGAATTTAAATCGCCTATCAGATCGGAGGAGGAGCGTTTAGCAAGTAAAAAATTATTGGAAGATGAATTGATGCCAGTAGAAGCTAATCGTAAACCGGAATTGAATAACAGCCTGGAATTTGAAGCAAAACCAAAGTCGTTTGAGTTGCCTTTGCGTGATCAACCATTAGACGAAGAACGCATGCCAACCTTAAAAAATAAATTAAGAGAAGCCATAGAGGAGGAAGATGATATTGAGATTGCCGAAGATGAGTTGGTTGAAAATTACCAAGCAGTTGGCGAGCAAGAGATGATCTTCGAGCAGGAGCAATTGGATGAAGAAATAATTGCTGAGCTAGACGAAAATGGTTTTGAAAAAGTTGATTTTATTAAAACAGAAAAAGTAGAAAGCAATGCAAGTGATTTAACCTTGGAAATGGCAGAGCCCCCACACATTGAAGAATCGATTGTAGTGGCTACCACTAATTCAGGAGAAATTACAGCGGAGGATTTAGTGAAGGAACTTGGGGAATACGATCCAACACTCGACTTATCGTCGTATAAATATCCACCATTGGAATTGTTAGAGAATTATGGTAGTGCAAAAATCTCTGTAAATACTGAAGAGTTAGAGCGAAATAAAAACAGAATTGTGGAAACCTTAGGACATTATAATATCGACATTGCAAAAATTAAAGCTACGATTGGTCCTACGGTTACTTTGTATGAAATTGTTCCGGCAGCAGGTGTACGTATTTCTAAGATTAAAAATTTAGAAGACGATATTGCTTTGAGCTTATCGGCCTTAGGAATACGTATCATTGCTCCAATTCCAGGCAAAGGAACCATTGGTATAGAGGTTCCTAATCAAACTCCAGAAATGGTATCAATGCGATCGGTATTGGCATCGGATAAATATCAATTAGCACAGATGGATTTACCTATCGCTTTGGGTAAAACCATTTCAAACGAAGTGTTTGTTGCCGATTTAGCGAAGATGCCACACTTATTGATGGCAGGGGCTACCGGACAAGGGAAATCGGTGGGAATTAATGCATTGCTCGTATCATTATTATACAAGAAACATCCATCGCAAATAAAATTTGTAATGGTAGATCCTAAAAAGGTAGAGCTTACACTATTCAGAAAAATTGAGCGCCATTTCTTAGCTAAATTACCAGGTGACGGAGAAGCTATTATAACCGATACTAAAAAGGTAATTCATACACTAAACTCTTTGTGTATTGAAATGGATCAGCGTTATGAGTTGTTAAAAGATGCTCATGTAAGAAATTTAAAAGAATACAATGCAAAGTTTATTGCCAGAAAACTAAACCCTAATGAAGGACATCGCTACATGCCATTTATTGTGTTGGTGATCGACGAGTTTGCAGATTTAATGATGACCGCAGGGAAAGAAATTGAGACACCGATAGCACGATTAGCACAATTAGCAAGAGCCATCGGAATTCATTTGGTGATTGCCACACAAAGGCCCTCGGTAAATGTTATTACAGGTACTATTAAAGCAAACTTCCCGGCACGTTTAGCGTTTAGAGTTAGTTCCAAAATAGATTCGAGAACTATTTTAGATGCTGGTGGAGCCGAACAATTAATTGGAAGAGGGGATATGTTATTGTCGTTGGGTAGTGATATCATACGTTTGCAGTGTGCGTTTGTAGATACACCAGAGGTAGAGAAAGTAACCGATTTTATTGGCGCGCAGCGAGCGTATCCAAGCGCGCATATTTTACCAGAGTATGTTGATGAAAACGGAGATGGATCGAGCAGTAAGGAAATGGATTTGAATGAGCGAGATGCACTATTTGAAGAAGCAGCTCGTTTAATAGTGATGCATCAACAAGGCTCAACCTCTTTGGTGCAGCGTAAATTGAAATTGGGATATAACAGAGCTGGAAGAATTATCGATCAACTAGAAGCTTTCGGTATTGTTGGTCCGTTTGAAGGCTCTAAAGCAAGAGAAGTTTTAATTAAAGATGAATATCACTTAGAACAACATTTGAATGCATTGTTGAACACAGAGAAGTAGATGGCGGGTAGCCAAGAACATAGAGCTAGGAGCGGGAAGCAAGGGGCGTGGAGCTGAGAAGTAATTGCTCGTAGGAGCAAAACCTTATATATATAAAATGATGAAAAGAGTATTAACTATAGTTTTAGCATTAGTAATTGGCCAAGGGGTGTTTGCCCAAGGCGATAAAAAAGCAAAAGATATTTTATCGGGAGTGTCATCGAGATATAAATCATACAAATCGATGAAAGCAGTTTTTTCGTACACATTAGAAAATCCACAAGCCAAAATTAAAGAAACGCAAGAAGGTAGCATCGTTTTATCAGGTGCAAAATACAGATTAGCTATTGCAGGTCAGGAAGTAATTTGCGATGGAAAAACCACTTGGACCTACATGAGAGAGGCGAAGGAAGTCCAAGTAAACGATGTAGATCCAACAGCCGAAGGAATTAAACCTTCGGAGATTTTTACCATGTATGAAAAAGGATTTTTGTACAAGTTTGTTGATGAAAAAACCGTAGGAGGAAAAATCGTACAAAACTTAGAGCTAACACCAACAGATAAAAGCAAAGATTTTTTTAAAATTAAATTAAGCATTGACAAGGCGAGTAAACAAATTGTAAAAAGTATTATTTTCGACAAAAATGGAAATAGGTATACCTATGCCATTAAGAAGTTCACACCAAATTTTGCAGTCAATGCAGCAACCTTTGCTTTTGATGCAAAGAAAATTCCAGGTATAGAAGTGGTTGATTTAAGATAAGCATATGAAAATTTCTCAATCGACATTAGATAAAATAGAAGAAGTATTTAAAGCTCTGCAATATAAAGTAAGGTATGAGAAAGGAAATTTTAAACCAGGCTCATGTTTAATTTTAGAAGCTAAAGTGGTGGTTGTAAATAAGTTTGCAACACTCGATGTTAAAATTGCAGCATTGACGGAAATATTACAACAAATTAACATCGACGAAGCATTGCTTAACGAAAATCAATTGAAATTTTTACAAGGTATACGTAACTAACTTTATTTTGGAAATTACATTTCTCGGAACCGGTACTTCACAGGGCGTGCCCGTTATAGCATGCAAATGTGCCGTATGCACCTCCGGTGAATTTCAAAATAAACGTTTGCGAAGTTCGGTGATGATTGAAATCGAAGGGAAGGTGATAGTGATTGATTCGGGGCCCGATTTCCGAATGCAAATGTTAAGAGAGGAAGTGCATCAGTTAGATGCTTTACTTTTTACTCATGAACACAAAGATCATGTTGCAGGATTAGATGATGTAAGAGCGTTTAACTTTAAGCACGACAGGGAAATAGATGTTTACGCAGAGGAACGCGTACAGAAGGCTTTGAGGAATGAATTCTCCTACATCTTTTCAGGTATAAGTTACCCTGGTTTGCCAAGAGTGGTATTGCATGATATTGAAAACAAAGAAATGCTGATTCAAGGCGTTAAGGTATTGCCAATACGGGTGCTGCATTATAAGTTGCCTGTATATGGATTTAGAATTGGCGATTTTACTTATATAACGGATGCTAAAACGATTTCAGAGGAAGAAAAAGTGAAAATAAAAGGTTCGAAAATAGTTGTCTTAAACGCCCTAAGAAAAGAGCAGCATTTGTCGCATTTTACATTATCAGAGGCGATAGCATTAGCCAAAGAACTAGGAGCAGAGCAGACCTATTTTACCCACATCTCACATCAGTTAGGGTTACATGACGAAGTGGAGGCTGAATTGCCTAAAGGCATAAATCTTGCCTATGATGGGCTGAGGATAGTATGTTAGTGTGCTAGTATGCTGGTATTCTGGTATGCTAGTGTGCTAGTATGCTAGTATGTTCTTAGC
>JACCDK011572234.1_pt1 | contig 15788 bp, 12 predicted proteins | sample 7445871 | NCBI WGS metagenome assembly JACCDK01 (sample SAMN15323436, study PRJNA562643) | freshwater metagenome | isolation source: river surface water | place: USA:Blue River Watershed | collected 2017-08-15 | reverse complement strand
TAAGGTTCTTGCAATTCTGGCTACATGTACATCTATTGGAATTATTAACTGACTAGGCTTGATGGCATTCCAAATACCAAAGTCCACTCCGGCCTGGTCTTTTCTCACCATCCATCTTAAAAACATGTAGATACAGGTAATTAAGGTATTTGATTTTAATAATATAATCATTTAATAATCAATACTTTATTTATGAGGATAGGAATCTACACACGCAAAACAAACCCAGAGCTTCCAACAATTGATTGGATGATTCAAAATGGATTTGATGCATTCGAAATTTACGAAGAAATAGTAATTAATGAATACAGTGACATTACTGAAAGGGAAGAACTAAACATGTTAATTTATGATGCAGAGTTCGGACATATCGATGCGGTATATGTCAAATCATTAAATGTCGTTTCTGCTATTACCTTGAAATTACTTCAGTTCTTAATTCAAATGCAGGAACTGAATCTTACAGTTTATTATGATCATGGATGTATCATATCGTCTGATACTAATATTAGATCATTTCAAGATCAAATTGTTAGTCATTGGAAAATGCTAAGTGATCAATCAGCAAAATTTATTGAAGACTAAGACTTTTAAATTCAAAGTTCCTTTTTTAATAAACAAGGAGAGATTAAATTACTGTAAATCAATTAGTTAATAAAAAATAGGTTAAATCACTCACTTTAAACATCAAAAAAACTCATATCTGGCACTATGAATCAAAAATTAAAATCAGCTGAACATCTTGAAGAGGCCGAATTGAATAAACTCTTAAAATATCTTCTTCAAAAGGAAAATTACGTCTACTATTTATTTCTAAGGTTAGGAGTTTCTACTGCTCTTAGATACAGTGATTTATCAAGGATAACTTGGACAATGGTTTTAAACAAAAAAAGTTTGGTTTTAAAAGAAAAGAAAACCAGCAAGTTCAGGGAAATTCCAATTCACCCAGAATTAGGACAGACTTTAATTAAAATGTACAGTAAGTTAGGAAATCCAGATCTTTCTGCTCAAATAATCCCATTACATATTCGGACTGTAAATAAACAGATTAAAATATATGCATCCAAAGCGGGTATCAGAAATAAAAGGATAAGTACTCATACTCTACGAAAAACCTTTGGAAGAGAAGTTTGGAAAAGAAATGGTCAAACAGAAAGTTCTTTAGTAAGATTATCATCACTATTCAATCATTCTAGCGTTTCTATAACTAGAATCTATCTTTCAATAACTAAGGAAGAAGTTGATAATCTGTACGATCTCCAGGATATGTTCGTTTACTAAAAGTTAAGAATATAATTATTCTTACGAAGGAATTTAAGGAATTCGATGTATTGTACAAGAAAAGCATCTGAAGAAGACTCTATGTTAAGTAATACATCATCTTCGAAGTTGATTTCAAACTGCTTAATGAATCTAAGGGCAATCTTAAAGTCATTTGAGTCTATTTCAATATCAGTTGAAAAGTATTGATCAAGATAGATTCTTCTAAATTCTGGATTTTTAAATTTTCTGTTTTCGTTTTGCATAAAGGTCTAATACTTTGATAATTTATTATTACAATAATTATCTGTTAAATGTTATTAAACCTGAGAAATAGAGATTTTTTTGGCTTAAAGTAAAATACATACTTTACGACATGCTTGATCCATATTTGTCGATCATTTCTCGTAGTATTTTACTCTTGTCTACTGGATTAAGACTATTTTTAGTGCCTTTTTTTCTCTCTTTTGCAATTGCTTCAAGAAGCCTAATGTATTGTTCTGAGGAGATTCTTACTACTAAAGTCTTATCATATTTTACTGTTGATTTTCCCATATAGCAATAAATATGTATTACTTTGGAAAACTACAGGTAGTTTATAAATCAGAGTCAAATTTTAGGACAATGCTATATTAACGAATTGATCAATTGATGAAATATATTCTAAACTAATCTTAGAGTTTGTATCTTTTGATAATTCATCAAAGTGTCTCTTTCCACATTCAATCTTACCTGCTTCTGAAGGTCTAAGAAATTCTAATCCCATTGATCCTTTGCTCTCAACAACAAAATATAACTTTTCTTCACTGTCTTTTTCGAACATAACCGCCCAGTCCGGATTATAATTACCTAAAGGTGTTTCTATTTTAAACCAACTTGGCAATTTGACATAAACTTTGATATTAGTATTTCTTTCAAACTCTTTAGCTAAGTCTGATTCAATACCACTATCAAATACAACGTATTCATAAGGTGACTTGCTACTTTCTTGCATATTACTTTTTAGGTAACCTACTAGATCTTCATTTTCAAAGAGTTCCTGACTGTAAAACTCGTTATTCCCAATTTTCTTATAGACTATCCCGTCAATTATATGCAATCTCATTTGTTCATTTATCAGCTCAATACATCCTTCAATAAATTTCTGAGGGTTGATTTTAAAGAATCTGATATTAGAGACACCTTGCAGAATCTTAACAATAGATTTTCGGGTCAGATTAGTTTCGTTTTGGAGATAGGTAACAATATCTGGTAATTGAGTCACCTCTTGATCTAATATCCCATAAGTAGTTTCAGGATCCTTAACTGCACTAACACCACCTTTACTAATTGCTAAACTTGTAGTGGTGTAAGTTAGCTTACCTCTTGATATAACTAAACGATCACTGATATTTTTGATACAAGCATCTATTAATTGATCTGAATTAAACTTTACAGAATATGTAGTTTTATATTTAACTCTTTCCCATAATTCGGAGAATTCTGGACTTAATAATACTTGCTTTCTAACTTTAACCGTTTGCTTGTCATCATTTTTCTTAATTTCCAGTTTACCTGCTACTTGTTTTAGCGCTGTGATAATTTGTGACTTAACATGATCTTGTAATCCTTCTGGTAACTCGATTGAACCTGTTCGGAGGTCATTTTTAAGTAAGTCTTTAACTTTTCCATGTGAATCAATATATTCTTTAAATTTCAAAAAGTTAAATAGTTCCTCTGATTTCTCCTGACCCAGAAATACTGGATCATTCCCATTCATTTCAACTGTAATATTGCTAAAGCTATGTGATTGTATTAATCCAAAAACAATCCCAGTCTCTTCTTCTATTTCTTTCTGGAAGTTCTTTACAAATTCTTCATAGGATTCATTAGCCATAACAGTTAAAGTGTTTGTATCAAATCCTTGAATTCTTTCTCCATTCTGATTGACGCATAATCTTAAACCTCGACCTATTTCTTGTCTTCTAGACACGTCTGTCCCACCTGAATCTTTAAGGGTACAAATCTGGAATACATTTGGATTGTCCCAACCTTCTCTTAGCGCAGTGTGAGAAAATATAAATCTCAACTTTGAATCAAAACTTAGAAGCTTTTCCTTGTCTTTCATGATGAGGTTGTACGTCTCTTCATCGTTTTTTGTCTTTCCTGTTGAATCTTTAAAATATTCAAACTTATCCTTGTTATTGCTAGCTTTTGTTTTCTTGTCAATTGCGAAATAACCATTGTGAATTTCATTAGCCTCCGCATCTAAATCTTTAATTCCGTCAAAAAGCACACTGTACTTTTGTCTTTTAATGGTCTTTTTGTATTCTTCTTCGAAAAGACTTGCATAAATGCCATTTCTTTGATTTCCATCGTCGTCATATTGTCGATAGTTGCTAACCTTATCAATGAAAAATAAACTCAAAACTTTTATGCCTTTTGGATTTAATTTGAGCTCTTTATTTAAATGTTCCTCAATTGTTTTTGCTATTTGAGAACGTTTTATTGCTAGGTCGTCTGTGCCACCAGTTGAAGTATTTAATTTTAATAATACATCATTTGTAAAGTCAATAGCCTCATTATCCTTTTCAGTATATATGTCTCGAACCATATACCCATCATACTGTTCAAGCTTTGTTATTTCTAGAAGATCATCGCCCTGTTTTACTTCTTTTGTTTCTCTTTTTACTACACCATTTCTTCCCTTTACATCCAATTCTAACTTAGCTTTAAACCCATTTGAATTTGAAACTTTAATTAGTTTTATATAAGATCCAGAAGAAGCCGAGTTTTCAACTTTTACAGAAGCAACTTCAATTTGCTTTACTAATTGCTTGTTGTATGCATCTACTGCATCTAATTTATATAGAAGGTTAACTTTTTCCTTGTGAGTTGCAGAGTATCTAACAATTGCCAAAGGATTTAAGTTATTTACTGATTTCTTCCCCAATGGTGTATTCAATACTCTTTGTGGTTCATCCACAATTACGACTGGCCTAGTATCTTGGATAAGTGATATTGGCTTATAACCTAGTTTGTCATTGTAATTCAACAAGATTCGATTCGTATTGCTATTACTATCATCAATATCTTTTGCAAAAGCTTGGATATTAATAACCATGATCTGCAATTGATCACTAGTGGCGAAGTCTCGAATTTCATTTAATCTAGAGCTGTCATATACGAAATACTTATAGTTAACATTTGCAAAATGATCTTTTAAATGTGGCTCTGTAATTTGTAAACTTTTATAAACACCTTCTTTAATTGGAATGGTTGGGACTACAATAATGAATTTGGTAAATCCGTATTGACGATTCATTTCAAGAATCGATTTCAAGTAAACATATGTTTTACCTGTACCAGTTTCCATTTCGATACTCAAGTCAAGATTCTTGGCATCAATTTCCTCTCGGCTTGAAGGTTTTAAACCATTCTTTAATTGAATGTGTTGTATGTTTTCAAGTAATTGGCCTTCGGTTAGATGTAGCTTATTCGCAAAGCCCAGCATATTTGTAGAATCATTATCTGTAAATAACTGATTCTTTGCCAAGAATTCGGGAGAATAGACTGTAAAGTTGGAACTACATAACTCTTGTCCCTTAAAAACATCAACTAATGAATCAATTGCATCTTTTTGGTAAGATAAACTGCTTTCAAATTTTATTTGCATCTCTTTTAACAGTTTATTTAGTTATATGGTGTTTACTTCTTCTATGCCAAATCTTTTAAGAATTTGCATACAATTGGTTTTCTCAACATCCGTGAACCCATTGTCTTTGAAGATCACTTTAGTAATTACAGGTTGTAATTCGTTCTTCCATTCGCCAATACCTTCTGCAATCTCTGTAGTTAAATCATCGCCAAGACAAATAAATAATGTACCACCTCCTATGCTATATACAGTTTTACTAGCAATTGATTTCTTATCAATAGGCTGAGTTAAGTCTAGTCCAAATTTCAATAAGATTTCAAAAAGCACATCGTTTTCGCTACGACCTTCTTTTATATTGTTACTAGCATTAAATAAGGTCTTTTCTAAATTTTCAGGATCGCCATCCCATGTATTAATATTTGAACTATCAAGTTTAAAAGCCCGAAATCCAACGTCGAGTGATTTAATCTCACTTGTAAATAAATCTTTATTTTCTTCCTTTTTAATTTGTTCGCCACACCTTCTTAATCGCTCTTTCGTTATATCTGATATTTTATTAAAGCCTGCTTTGAATGCTTCTGAATTTTCATCAGTTTGCTCAGGTAGTTGAACACAAATAAACTTCCTATTTCCACCATCTTCTGAATTTAGTTGCATAACGGCGTGAGCAGTTGATCCCGAACCTGCAAAAAAATCTAAAACGTAATTATCTTCTGTTTCAACGCATTTACAGAGGTTTGACATTAATTTCACAGGCTTTGTATATTCGAAGTACTTTACGTCTCCAAAAATACTTTTCATCTCATTGTCACTATCCTGATTATCACCCCAGTCTAACAACAAGTCAGTAATAGATTTCCTCTTTCCAATTTCTTCTTCACTTACATCTCTCCTTAATCCATTGTTAATTGTGATAAATAATAAATTATTATCAATATATTCATCAATTTTTTCTTGAGATACCGAAAATTGCGCATTGACAATTACTTCATTCTGTGAAACACCATCTTTATATATTACATCATTGAGATATTCGACGGTCATTGATTTAATTTGATATTTTCCTTTTTCAATAATTCCATCACCTCCTTTTTTAACCAATACGCCTTTTTTAAAAGTCCTATTTGAATATTGATTTGTAAGATTTACAACTTTTTTTGTTGAGTCTGATGTCCCTTCAATTGAAAGTTTTTCCAATTGGTCATATTTCTTGGCATATACTAAAATGTATTCCATTACTTTAGCAGTGTGTTTTGCTAGAAATGAAGGTTGTTTTTTTCTCTTCCACTTCAAACATTCAATAAAATTATCTTCTCCATATATCTCATCACAAATTTTTCTAAGGTTACTAATTTCATTGTCATCTATTGAAATGAAAATCACACCATCATCTTTCATCAAATTCCTAGCTAACTTAAGTCTAGGGTACATCATGTTCAACCAATTACTGTGAAAACGCCCATCACTTTCACTATTTGTAGTTGTACGTTTTCCTTCATCATCAAGTTGACCAGTTATCGCTAAATAGTTTCCTAAATTATCATTGTAGTTGTCCTTGTATACAAAATCCTTACCTGTATTATAAGGAACATCTATATAGATCATCTTAATTTTATTACTATAACTCTTTTGCAATAATTTTAAAACTTCTAAGTTATCGCCTTCTATGAAGATATTTTGAGTTGTATCCCAATCTTTACTACTTTCTAAATCTGGCCTTAATGTAGCTGTACTAGGTTTATTTGCTTCTCTTCTTGCATTACTTTTACCCGCCCAGGTGAATCTATAATATTCTTCTTCTTCAATTTCTTGGCCTAGTAATGCTTTTAGTTCCTCAATATCAATTTTTCCCTCCTTGACAATGGTAGGGAATAGGTTCTTTAAAATTTGGATATTATCATGTACAAAATCTGGACTTTGTGATAAAGGGGAACCTGGTGTTATTTTTTCCATAGTAAACTACTTTCTAATAATTTGTTCAAAGGTATTAATATCGTTTCTTTTAAGCTGAATCTCTTGGTTTAATTTGACTCTATTGCTCATTTGAGTCTCTTTTTGGGCTGTTTTTTGCAATTTTTCTATCTCTTTCTTCAATTGAGATATTTTGTTCATTAGCTCTACATCCTCAATTGTTTTAGCATGGTCTTTCTGTTGAAAATCACCATTTATTTCAGAAGTAGTCAAAGCAACTATGCTCTGAATGTACCCATTGAAAAATGACTGCAAATTATGTTTGCTTATATTGCTGTATTCTATGCTTTTTAAGAACTTTTCTTGTTTTAAGTCTAATTTGTCTAGACGAATGGATTCGGTCTCAAATTTGGCACTTATAATGCGTTTATTGGCATCATTTTGATTGATTTGCTTCAATGACACATTCATAATGAAGCTTGAGCCGTCGTTGACAATTACAAGACTATGATAAGGAATGTACTTTTGGATAAAATCACCCAATTTATACTTAAACTTATCATATGTCTCTTCTGATGTTTGGACACCTAATATTTGAATTTCTTCAAAGGTGTTATTTTCAACAATAATAGCTGGAATATTGGAATTGGTGGGACTTATTGATCCAATCCAATCAATTGATTTTACGATTGTATAGTCATCCAACATACCTTTCTCCGATATGGTCATATCAAAGTTCCTTTTAAAAAAGGCTTTAGTAATTTTTTTCTTTACCAATACCCTTTCTGGAAGTCTAAGTATGTTTATTAACTCTTCTATCATTTATTTAACAATCAAATAGCTTATTAATTCAAAAGACTCGTCTGAGCTTGTCTGACTCATTTTTGTTCCACCTGGAAATGCTAATGACTCTAAACCCATTTCATCCTCAACACCTTTTACACTCGATATTGCGTTTTTTAACAGAGATGCATATTTCTCCATGCTTTTGCCATCTTTTACTTCTTTGTTGAATGATGTGAGTAGTTCATTTATCGGTTCTTTTTTACCTAAGCAAAGTTTTTTATAGTAATCCAAAGCCTTTTTGGGATTATTGGCTTCAATAAAAACCTCTCCACTTTGTTTTACATAGCATAAACTGTAAGGATAAATTGCACTTAGTGACAAACCTGTTTCTTGATCATTATTTAAATCCTTTATGCAAAAAATCACACCACTTGAAGCTTCATCTAAATTAGAATTAGTCAAAGAATAGATCGCATTAGGGGTTAATTGAAAAAGACTTCTTTCTTCTTGAGACAATCTATCTGCATCGATTTTAAAATCATTAAAGGTCAAGTCGGTGATGCTAATACCTCCATCAATGTCCTCAAGATCCATCACCTGAGTTTGCAGTTGCTTCAACTGTCTTCTTCGATAATCTAAATCATTATGTTCAGCACTTGATTCTTCGATAATATTATCATCTCCAGTGGCTGAAACATCTAATATTTGCATTCTTCCTTTTACACGCCCAATTAAATCGATATAAGTGTCTAAGGCTAGATTAGGGAAGAAGTTCACGAGCTGAATTTTATCATTCTTTGAACCAATCCTATCAATTCTACCAAATCGTTGTATAATTCGAACAGGATTCCAATGGATGTCATAATTGATCAAATAGTCACAGTCTTGAAGATTTTGACCTTCAGAAATGCAATCAGTACAGAACAATATGTCTATTTGTTCAACTGCATTAGGAAAGATCATTTCTCTCTTTTTGGATAATGGAGAGAAGTTTGTAAGTATTGAGCTTAAATCAAACCTGCACCCATTTAAATTAGTTTTATTTGAATCGCCACCTGTAACCATAGCTGAATGAAGACCGTGTTCTTCTAAAATCCAATTTTGAAGTGACTCATAGAGATATTTTACAGTGTCACTAAAAGCTGAGAAAATGATAATTTTCTTGTTTCCAGGGTTGATTGGATTACTGACTTTATCAATTATAATCTTTTTTAATTCATCTAATTTTGCATCTCTATTTAAATCGATATTTTTTGTTTGAGCTAACAGATTTGAAAGTCTTTTCTTGTCATCTATTAAGTCTTCTCTACACTTTACAAGATCAATATCTTGAAGTAAAACTTTTACTTTCCCTCCTGTAATTAGGTCTTCCAAAATGTCGTCATCAAGATCAATAGTATTGATGTCTAGTTCGTCATCATAATACTCTTGATTATTTAATGTGTCAATTTTAGATATTAAAGTATCAATTTGAAATAGTACAGCTTGAATCGTTAACCTAAACGAGTGAATTGAGCTCTCAAGTCGTTTAAGGAAATTGACACGCATTAAGTGTATTAAACTGCTTTCTCTTTCAATTTGCTTAAAGATCGATCCTTTGGTAGTTGTTATATCATACTTGTCTTCATAGGATTTCTTTTTGTCTTCCCTAACATAGGATAGTGGGGAATATACACCTAGATTTAAAGCATTTAATTCATCATTTACCTTGTCCAATGCTGGAAATGCACTGCTTAAGTCGAAATCAGCATATTTGTTAATTGGAGGTAAACGATCAGGAAATTTACCGATATCAGAAACGTCATAATATTTTTCAATATGACGTCGAGATCTAGCAATTGTTAAAATATCTAGAAGTTTAAAGTATGATCCATCTAAAGTCGAGATCAGAGATTCTCTATTAGTAACTTGACCATTAGATTCTTTAAGCCAAGTATTAAATCTAGCTTGAGCTCTTCTTAACGTCTGCTCTATACTAACTATCCCAAACGCCTGTAAAGCATCATCTTTTTGTTCAGTTATAAATGAAATCTGGTTTTTGATGTCATTCATTCTTGTATTAACTGGTGTTGCTGAAAGCATCAAAACCTTTGTTTTTACACCAGACTTGATAATTTCATTCATTAACCTTTGATAACGGGTAATTCCATCTCTCTTTGGGTTATTGTTACGAAATGAATGTGATTCGTCAATTACTACTAAATCATAGTTTCCCCAATTGATAGTTTCAAGATTAAGATCACCTGAAATTCCATTCTTCCTGGACAAGTCAGTATGGTTAAGAACATCATAGTTGAAACGATCTTTACCTAATATATTTCTAATATCATTTTGTGTGTAGATGACCCAGTTATCCCTCAGTTTTTTAGGAGCCAAAACCAAGACTCTATCATTTCTTAGTTGATAATATTTTATTACAGCTAATGCTTCAAACGTCTTACCTAATCCAACTGAATCAGCAATAATACAACCTCCAAAGGTTTCAATCTTGTCTATAGCACCAAGTACAGCATCCTTTTGGAAATTGAATAACATCTTCCAAACTTCGGTTTGCTTAAATCCAATTTTATTTATTCTATCCTCATTTTCACCATTAACAAATGAGTTTTCAAAAATCTTGGAAAGAGTGAAATTGTATATAAAGTCAGGTGAGTTATTCTTGATAGCTTTATTAATGACGTTTAATATCTGATCTTTTAAGTCCTTTTGACTAATTGACCAAAACTGCTTGAAAAGTTTAAAGTATTGCTCATTGGTGTCTTCAAAATATGAAAGGAATGTAGGCTTATCTGATTTGGTTATACCTAATGTAATTGTATTTAAATCTTGTGGAACAAATGAGAAACATTGGATTTTGTCTGTGTTCTTTAATATCATGAACTTTTGACCTCCAAGATTACCAGACTTGATTGCTGACTTACTATTTAATAACTCAAATACTTTTTGAGCTTTATATTTTGCTTTCAAATCATTATATAGGAGAAACTCATTTGGTTCGTAAGAAAACCTATTATCATTTTCCACATCCGAATCAATCAATATTTCAATTGATTTAACCATTTTGAGTTTATCTATTAACTCAAATAAGGAATTAATAGAGAAATATGTTGAAGCTATAAAAACTTCTGTTTCTGGCTTTAACAGTGGGGCTAACTCATCAAAAAACCTGATATCTTGATTATTAATTAATTTCATTTGTCTTTAAATAAACAGGTCTTTAATATCAATTTTTAGCTCATTAGCTATCATTTTAAGTGTCTCTATACTCGGATAATTACGGTTATTGACCCAATAGTTAACAGATTGCTTAGAGATCTTCAACCTGTCAGCTAGGGATTTTTGAGTGATTTTTTTCTCTTCCAAAACCTCATTCAATCTTAAAATACCTTTTCTCATCGAAGTAATAAATGTTTCGATAAAGTTAAACTAATTTTTGAATTATAAAAATATAGCATACATGTTATCTTTTTTAGTATTCATTAAAGGACTTAATCCCCAAAGTATGGGATATCGATTTGGAAATAGGCTTTTTTTTCGTTATATTAAAAGACATGGATGATAAGAAACATATAATCAGAGTACCTGAATCTTTTCCATTAGAATACTTTGAAGAGAAATGGAAAGTTTACAAATCTGACTGCCAAATCAACATGATGGATACTCTACTAATCATTTTGAATGAATTTTCAAGGTTTGGATTAGTCGAAGCACATTTCCAGGGTGTTCCCTTGAATAATACAGCATTGTGTAAAGTCTGTGGGAATAATTTTAAGAAAGTAAAAAAAGAACTGTTAGAATTTAATAAAGAAGTATTAATTCAAACAGATGGTAGTTATGCGATTGGTGTAAGAAGTATCAAGTATAAACTTGGGTACACTTTTATATTTGATGATCTTAAAACAGTGAAATTACAATCAGAATCAAGATTGTTTAAATATAAAGAGTACTTGGATGGAGATAGAAAATATCGAACAGAAATTCAAAGTTTGCCTAATGTCGAACTTCTAAATAAACAATTTTTTGATTTAAATCTTAAGTTAGACAAAGAAGTTTATGAATATAAAAGACTCTATATCAATTATTTTATAGAGAAAATTAAAAAGGCAAAGAATGCCAAAATTAAATTTCTTTATTATTCCAAAATTGGTCACTTGGTTGAAAGCATTTCAAGAGTGGAAAATAGAGATTATAGTAATAAACTATCACCAAGAAACTTAAGATATAACTCGATTTTTACTTATTTAAAAAAAGAGTTGAGATATTTCTTACGTGTTGATGAAGATAACTTCATTGAACTTGATTTATCTGCATCACATGCTTACGTTCTTGCTACTATACTAAATTCAGATTTTTTCCTTGAATCTGATAAAAGCTATTCCTTAGGAAAAATATTTAAACGTCTTAAAAAAATAATTGAAAATTATATTGATGCAGGAACAAAAGCTCTGAATAGTAATAATATAAAAGAAAGTCAGGCAGGGGCAGGAAGAAGAAGGTTTCCACACATGTCGTCCAGATTTTTTGAAAACGAGGACATTTTAGAATTTAAAAAGCTTGATTTTGAGTCTGACTTTTACTCTGAAATTCAGAAAAGAAATTCTCAATCATTGTCGAGAGATCGAATTAAAAATCATGTTATGGTTTGGCTGAACCTATCAGAACCAAATGAAAGAGATAGATTAAAAAACGTAAATTATTTAAAAGATCTTTTTCCAAGCATAAACACATTAATTGAATCTATAGGTTTTTTTCAAGATATGAAAAGCGCTATTGCACTTCTTCTTCAAAGAGCAGAATCTCATTTAGTACTTGAAATAGTAGCAAAAGAATTGATAAATAAGTACCCTAATTTAAAAATCTTTACTATCCATGATAGTTTATTAATTCAAAACCATGATCTTGATATTGATGAAATATCAAAAGGAATTAAAAACCTTTTGGAAGGATATACTTCAATAAGACCCGGAATTAAACAAAAAGTTTTAAATCCATTCGAATCATTCTCTGATATTGTATCCAAAGACATAAAAAATGTAAAATCTAAAGCCAATAAAATAGAGCGGAACATTTATAATTCTGATGATAGAATATTTAATCCAAATATTATTAAATGGGTTGAACTTGGGATTTGGGAGCTTAATGAACCCGTTCTAATTGAAAGTGAATTCACTGAGTTTAAATTACTCTTAAATAAACTGTACAAAGATTTTTAAAAGGTTTTCAATAATAAGACTCAACCGCCAAAAATTTTTTTTTCAAAAATGGCTCTTTTTTCAATTTATAGGATTTTATGGGATCGAATTTCGAAGATAATTGTTCCCAAATAAAGGGGGTAGTCCCCCATCCCCCTATGCAATTTGGGATACGAAATAGGGGGGCAGGAGTGATTAATTTTAATTTAGAACTTTTCGATTACACCTAAGCCAAACAAAGCAAAATCATATTTAACTGGATCATTCGGATCAAATTCTTTTAAGACAGAATCTAGCTCAATTACGGCTTTTGAATCATTTTGTTTTCTATTTAAAATTCCCAATTTCCTAGCAGTATTTCCAGAATGAACATCTAATGGACAGCTTAAATCTGATGGATTGATCTGTTTCCATAAACCAAAATCAACACCTTTATTGTCATCTCGCACTAACCATCTTAGCATCATATTCAACCTCTTAGCTGAAGATCCATTTAAAGGATCCGATACATGTTTTTCGGTTCTACTTTCATGTGGCAGGCTAAAAAAGATCTCCTTAAATCTGCTAATTGATTCTTGTAATGTGAACTGCTCATTTAATTCTGTAAATATGGTTTCAAGCCCACCATGGTTGAGATAAATGTTTTTTAATGATTTTAAAAAGTAATTAAAATCTATAGCATTGAAAGTTCTGTAGTAAAAGTTAGATGTGTAATTGTTATCAGAATCATCCAAATTCATAATGTAATCATATGGGCTATTACCCATTATTTCCATCAGATTATGTGCTGAATTAAGAATAGCTCTTCTATTACCCCAACTAATAGTAGCTGTTAAAAAAGCAGATATTTCTATGTCTTCTTTAAGGGTGTAGCTGTGAGGAATACTAATTGGGTCATGTTCAATAAATGAAGTGTTATTGAATTGGTCAACTTTGAAGTCCAAAAAATCCTTTATCTCATCCTGTGATATCATAAATCAGTTTAAAATTCAAATTTATCAAACAACTTTAATTACCCGTATAAACTATTAATTAATTTTATAAATTTATATCATGCTAGGAATATACTGTAGAACATCGAAATCTAGAGCTGAAAAATATACCATTGATACTCAAAGGGAAAATGGTATTAAGTGTGCAAAAAAAATTGGACTTGCATATCGAATTTATCTTGATGATGGCATAAGTGGTACACTTGATGAGTCAGTTAGAAGTGGATTGTCTGACCTTTTCAAGGACATGAAATCTGGCGAATTAACTGCTGTTTATGTAATTGACCAGTCCAGAATTGAAAGAGATACTCAAACCTGGTATTTTTTTGTAAGCCTTTGTTTAAATAAAAAAATTGCATACTATCAAGATGGATCCCAAATGGATTTGGATAATCCAACTAACAGGATGTATGCTCAATTGATGTCTGTGGTCAATTCTTATTATGCAGAGATTACATCTAGAAAAGTTAGAGATGCTAATGCAAGAAAAGCCAAAGAAGGTAAAACGCATGGTATAAAGCCATATGGATACCAAAGAGATGAGAATAACAGGTATGTAATTTTTGAAGACGAGGCAAAACATGTTAGAAGAATGTTTGAATTATCATTAAGTGGGTTAGGAGCATATAGCATAGCAAATATTTTGAATGATGAAGGTGTCCCAACTAAATTCAGTAAAAACTTTAAGGGACAATTAAAACGTAGAGATACTTACACAAATAAAATTTCATACTTTGACAAATCTGATATTAAATGGCGTGGAAATGTTATAAGTGATATCTTGAGAAATCCAATTTATAAAGGAATTCGGATTTGGAAAAAGCACGAAGACGTAGTTGAATTTGTAGATGGTAAAATTTCAAAGTCAAAGCGAATCGTCGAAGAAATTAAAACAGATCAACATGTTCCACCAATAATTGATAAAGACCTTTGGGATAGAGTTCAAAAAAATTTAGTTGAAAACAAAAAAAACGTTGGCCCCAAAGAACAATACCATTATCTATTAAATGGCCTTATATATTGTGAGAAGTGTGGTAAAAATTATTGGGGTAAAAAAAGATTAAAAGGAAATGATAATGCTTATAAATGTTTATCAAAGAAATATCCAAAAGCAAAATGCGATAATCGAGGAATAAATCTTCCCAAACTAGAAACCTTTGTTATCAATTACCTTCAAAAAAAACCAGCATCGGCTAAATTATTAAAAGATCTACCAGAGAAAGTGGATTTAAAAGAGCAATTGATTAAACAGTTAAATCATAAAGAAGAAGAGTTTAAAAACATTACATCTGTCATTAAAAAGCTCAGTAATCGCTTAGAAACATCGGTTCAAATTGATGAGGTGCTAGACAAAATAGAAAGTATACAACGTAAGAGGCAAGCTATTTCTGATGACATAGATGTTCTAAAATCAAAACTTTCAGAAGAGTACTTGAATGACCCAAGTCCTGTAATATTAAATAAAAATAGGAAAAAAATAAAAGAGCTTCCTAAGGTTAATTCCGAATTTGATGAAATCAAAAAAATTGTATTTCAACTAGTTGATTGGGTGTCAGTTTTATACGTAAAAGAAAATAAACCTGCTTTTTTTATAGTTAATATTAAGCTCAAGGGTAATCACTACTATGATTCTTACAAGGTAAGTTTTGACATTTCAGAATGGCAACAAATTGGACTTTACATACCTAAGCCCAAAAATGAAAACAAAATTGGCAAGATGACTAAAATGAACGAAGTCGACTTAATTAATATTTTAGTAAACTCTACAATGTTTTTAAAACCCAATCAAAAACCCAAGGACTATCTATTCAAAGGATATTTCAAATTAAATGACGAAGAATTATATAAATTTGATTAAATTTACACTTCCTTATTTACCCGTAGAAACATATTCAATCTCTTACAAGTGGAACCTGCAGCAGGACTAGAGATATGTTTTTTAGTTCTTTGCGGAGCATCTTCCAAGCTCATAAAGTATTGCTGAAAATGGATCAATGCTTCAGTAATATT
>JACCDK010901667.1_pt1 | contig 15788 bp, 18 predicted proteins | sample 7445871 | NCBI WGS metagenome assembly JACCDK01 (sample SAMN15323436, study PRJNA562643) | freshwater metagenome | isolation source: river surface water | place: USA:Blue River Watershed | collected 2017-08-15 | reverse complement strand
GATGACTCGGGTTGAGCCGGCAATGCTGGACCGGCTCTTCGAAGCGCCGGCTGCGGAGGCGGATGCGCCATCAGCGCCCGCCGGCATCGAAGCCCTCGCCGAAGAAATACGCATCGATGACTTTGCCAAAATCGATCTGCGCATCGCCAGGATTGTCGATTGCGAGCACGTCGATGGTTCCGACAAGCTGCTGCGTCTCAGCCTCGATGTGGGTGAGGGACGCCTGCGCAATGTGTTTTCCGGTATCAAATCTGCTTATAAACCGGAAGATCTGAAAGGCAAGCTGACCGTACTGGTTGCCAATCTGGCACCGCGCAAGATGAAATTTGGTGTTTCCGAAGGCATGGTGCTCGCCGCCTCGGCCGCCGATGAAAAAACGGATCCGGGCATCTATATCCTCGAACCATGGCCGGGCGCGCAGCCGGGAATGCGGATTCGATAAGAGGCACTCAGGGTAAAATACGGTCTTACGTTTTTTAGCGGGTCTGGTTATGGCTTGGTTCATCAAGAAAAGTGGCTACGTTTCCGAATTCACGCAATTCCTCGGTGAAATGAAACAAAAAAATCCTGCCATCGAAGAAGGTCAGCGCGCGGGCCGCGCCCGCCTGTGGGACAAGGAACCGATCGATCTCGACAATATGCGTCGCTCGCAGGAATCCCGCGTACAGCAATCTGCCTACGTCTACCAGGGCCATTGATGAACGTACCTGCAGAAACTGTCACTGACGTCGCGGACAACGTCTCCGGCGAGGCCCTTGAACCGACGGTGGTTGACAACGTTGCCTTCGCCAAGCTGTACGGCGAGCCGCTGTTCAAGTTGCCCACTGACCTCTACATTCCACCGGATGCGCTGGAAGTTTTCCTCGAGGCTTTCGAGGGCCCGCTTGACTTGCTGCTTTACCTGATCCGCAAGCAAAACTTCAATATTCTCGATATCCCACTCGCGCAGGTGACTGTGCAGTATCTGGGTTACATCGAGCAGATTCGCAAACGCAATCTCGAACTCGCCGCTGACTACCTGCTGATGGCGGCGATGCTGATCGAAATCAAGTCACGCATGCTGCTACCCTCGAAAAAAGTGGACTCAGGCGAAGAACCGGCTGATCCGCGCGCGGAGCTGGTGCGCCGTCTGCTGGAGTACGAGCAGATGAAGCTCGCCGCATTTCAGTTGGACACGCTGCCACAGGTCGGGCGTGATTTTGTTCGCACACAGATTTTTGTGGATCAAGCCGTTGTTACGCGCTTCCCTGATGTCAATGTCGTCGATCTCCAAACCGCCTGGAGCGACCTCCTGCGACGCGCGAAGCTGACTGCAAGGCATACGATCTCGCGCGAGGAATTATCGGTGCGCGAGCATATGAGCTCGATACTGCGTCATCTGCAATCGTCCAAATTCGTCGAGTTCCATGAGCTCTTTGATCCTTCTCGAGGCGTGCCCGTGGTCGTCGTGAATTTCATCGCGCTGCTGGAGCTGGCAAAAGAAACGCTGATCGAAATCACCCAGGCCGAAGCATTCGCGCCTATCTATGTGCGCTTATCCTATTCACCGAATTAACCCGCGGTGCTGAGTCACTGGCAGAACATGCCGCAACCCAGCGCCCAATGCTGAACTTAATCCGATGAAAATCATCTCTTCGATTGACGAGTTGCGTGATCAGTTACGCGGTCAGCTGCGCACGGCCTTCGTTCCCACCATGGGCAATCTGCATGACGGCCATCTGAGCCTGATGCGACTGGCTCGCAAACACGGTGACCCTGTGGTGGCCTCAATTTTCGTCAATCGTTTGCAGTTTGGTCCGAACGAAGATTTTGACAAATACCCCCGCACTTTTGCAGCGGATGTCGAAAAGCTTGAAAAAGAAGGCGTCTACGTACTCTTCGCACCGACTGAAAAAGATCTTTATCCTGAGCCTCAGGAGTTTCGTGTCCAGCCTCCATCGGATCTGGGCAATATCCTCGAAGGTGAATTCAGACCGGGATTTTTCACTGGTGTGACCACGGTCGTACTCAAGCTCTTCTCTTGTGTGCAACCGGGCGTTGCGGTGTTCGGAAAAAAAGATTACCAGCAGCTGATGATCATTCGGAACATGGCGCGCCAATTCGCGCTGCCCACCCAAATCATCGCCGCAGAAACCTACCGTGCCAAAGATGGTCTGGCGCTCTCCTCGCGTAACAGCTATCTGTCTGAACAAGAGCGTGCCGAAGCACCTGCGCTGTTCCGCGAACTCAATGCCATCGCAGATGAAATCCGCAGCGGCAATCTCGACATCTCGCTGCTGCAAAACAATGCAATGCAACGCCTGAGAGATCGCGGATGGAATCCAGACTATGTCGCCATACGCAAGCGTATCGACCTTCAACCGCCGACGGCGGGCGATCTGGCGCAGAATGAACCTCTGGTCACGCTCGCTGCAGCCAAGCTGGGTGCGACACGCCTGATCGATAATCTCGAGATATGAAGTCGCTCGGACTGCGGTCCGTCATGAAATCAGTCGCCCTGCTTTGTGTTTTTTTCTGCGCTATCGCGCACGCAGAAATTTCTGTCGTCGATGATAGCGGTCGGCGTGTCACGCTTTCATCACCGGCCAAGCGTATCGTGAGTCTCGCACCCCATGCCACCGAACTCTTGTTCGTCGCCGGTGCCGGCAATAAGGTCATCGGTGTGTCTTCAGGTAGCGACTATCCCAGTGAAGCATCACAACTCCCGTCAACAGGTAATAGTTCACGCGTTGATATCGAGCGCATCACGCTGCTAAAGCCGGATCTCATCATTGCCTGGACCAGTGGTAACAATCCCAGACAAATCGCCCAACTCAGACAACAGGGCTATGCCGTCTTCGAGAGCGAACCACGACGCTTCGAAGACATTGCCACGACACTCGAGCGACTGGGCACACTCACTGGCAGCGCAGAAGGCCGCAATGCTGCAGCCGAATTCAGGCGTTCGCTGGCCTTGCTCGGCGATCGATATCAGAGTCGTTCACCAGTCACTGTCTTCTACCAAATCTGGCCATCGCCGCTGATGACGCTTAATGGACAACATCTCGTATCGCAAGCGCTCAATCTTTGCCGCGCCAGGAATGTGTTCGGCGGTCTGCCTCAGCTTGCGCCCACAGTCAGTAGAGAAGCTGTGGCCTCAGCCAATCCGGATGCAATTCTGATCAGCGATGAATCCGGCGGAATCGAGCGCTGGGCAAATCTCACCTCGCTCAAAGCGGTACGCCAGCAGCATATCCTCAAGGTGAATGGCAAACTGCTCAATCGCCCCACACCACGCATGCTGACTGCCATGTCCGATCTCTGCGAACAGATTGATACTGTTCGAAGACACAAACTACCGACATCGCCATAAGCATCCCTCCATAATACATTCAGCAATTCATCTTCGGAGACAACAATGACCAACATATCCGTCAACCAATTACATGAACGCCAGCGAGGTACGCTTTCGGAACTGCTCGGCTTCGACATCATTTCCGCAAGCCATCAGGAAATCAAAGCCGGATTCGATATCAAGCCCCATCATCTGGCGCCCAATGGCTATCTGCATGCCGCCTCCATCATCATGCTGGCAGACACATCCTGCGGTTACGGATGCATGATTACTCTGCCCGAAGGTGCGAACAGTTTTACCACGATTGAATTGAAGAGCAATTTTTTAGGTACCGCACGCGAAGGCAAAGTGGACTGTATCGCCACCCCGATTCATCTGGGTCGCACAACGCAAGTGTGGGACGCGACCGTCAGCGCCGCTGGAAAAACGATCGCCTTGTTTCGGTGTACGCAGATGGTGCTCTGGCCTAAAACCTGAGACCCAATTGCCGTCGTCTCATACCCATACAAAACAATCATCTGGCGCCGATGGCATGCGCTTGAAACGGCACCAGCCAATCGCCCTGCTGGACGAACTCGCACCCGAATGCCTGACGCAATATCTCAGGCACTAATGTGTCACCGACCAAACCCAACCAATGATGCCCCTCACCCAGCACCAGCGCATGCGTTGCAAAACGTCTCGCCAGGTTGATATCGTGACAGCTGGAGATGACGGCGTGATTGGTTGAGAGTTCACGTAAGAGCTGCATTACCTGTAACTGCTGCGCTACATCCTGATGCGACACTGGCTCATCAAGCAACATGAGTTCAGGTGCCTGCACCAGCAGCGCCGCGAGTGCGACGCGCTGGCGCTCGCCACCTGACAAGCTTGCGGAGGGATCCCCGATGCGATCAGCGAGTCCTACGCGCATTAGCGCACTCTTGACCATATCAATATCTTCCGCACTGTTCCAAAAGGCACCTCTGTGATGCGGCAGGCGGGCAATCGCAACAGTATCGAATACCGTATTACCAAAACTATCCGACTGCACCTGCGGCATCAACCCGCGCTGGCGCGCAAGCAGATAGGATTCAATACCGTGTAGTGGCTCGCCATGCAGCCTTACCTCACCCGAAGTGGCAGGAATGACTCCCGCCAGAGCATGAAGCAAGGTAGTCTTACCAGCACCATTGCGCCCCAGCACACACCAAAACTCGCCCTGTTGCACCTGCCAATCAAGCGCACCAATTAACCTGCGTTGCCCCAGGAAAATCGAGAGATTTCTGGCGTTTAACATCAGCGGGTCCGCGCCAGCAACCACAGAAACACAGGTACGCCAACCAGAGACGTAACAACGCCTACTGGCAGCTGAACCGGGGCTATGAGACTACGCGCCGCAAGATCGGCCAGGCAGAGCACTGCACCTCCCAAAAGCGCGGATGCAGGCAACAATCGTCGGTAATCATTACCGCCCAACAGTCTCAAGGCGTGTGGCACGACCAGGCCGACAAAACCAATCGTGCCTGCCGATGATACGGCTACGGCAGCCGTCACCGAAGCCATCAGCAAGGTCATCGTTCGCAAGCGCTTGACTGGCAAACCCAGCAGGTGCGCGTTCAATTCGCCCTGTGCAAGTACATTCAGTGCAGCTGCATGACGAACGGACCAAACTAGGGCGAGCAACAATACGACCCAGACTGGCCACATCACCTCGTTTGCATCAAGATCGCCCATGAGCCAGAAGAATATCCCGCGCAAGCTTTTGTCATCAGACATAGTAAACAGCAAGCTAATCAACGCACCGAATCCGGCAGAGAGCATGACACCGGTAAGTATCAGTCGTACGTCACTACCACCCTTTACGGATACAGCGGATACTCTGTTCATCGATGCATGCGCGAGGCCAAACAGTAATCCGATCGCACCCAGTGCGCCCGCCAGCGAACCAAGATGAAGGCCATACACAGCCAGCGAAGCAGGCACAAGCCATATTGCCGAAAGCGCACCGACAGCGGCGCCTCCGGATACACCAAGCACATAAGGATCTGCAAGCGGATTGCGCAGCAAGAGCTGCATCAATGCACCCGAGAGTGCAAGGGATCCACCAACCGCAAAAGCCAACAGCGCGCGCGGCATGCGAAGCTGCCAGAAAATATCCGCGCTCGACGATGGCAGCCAACAGCCCCCACCACCACATAAACCTGCGATGAATATCGCCATCACTGCAGCGCAAGTCAGCAGGAACAAATCACGCAGTAGTTGTCTGGGTGTGCTGATCATTATGTCTTCGAATTACTGCTGCCAATTAAAGCCCACGAACAAACCCCGCGACGGTTGCTGGTAGCCCCATGCTGTCTGATAATTTGCGTTGAGAAGATTCTCGATACGACCAACGAATGACAAATTTTTGTCGAGCTGGTAACGGGCCGTCAGGTGTATGAGCCAATACGGATCGACGGTAGTGGTACCTGTCGCGTCGTAATCTTCCCGGCTGCCCGTATATGAAACATTGCCGCCGACACGCCACTGATCAAACTTTGTGACTGCCCCCAATGATCCGAGCATGCTCGGACGGCGTATCAGTCGATCATTCGTACTGAGATCAATTGGGTCCTGAACGGTCATACTTGCACGCAATTCCCAATCAGAGACGTACTGCACGCCGCTCAGCTCCAGACCACGATTACGCGTCGTCTTCAAGTTTCTGAATTCGCCCGTCCAGTTAGTGTAATCGGTCGTGAACCACTGGAACTGATCGGTTGTACGCGTCTCGAAAACTGTCATACGAAGGAGAGATTGGCCATTACTGTATTGAATTCCTGCTTCGGTAGAGCGCGAATACTCGGGCTTGAGTGACGAATTGCCTGAAGCACCATAGAGATAGCCGAGCGGTGGGGCGCTGAAGGCAGTGGAGTGACTGGCGATAAGTTTGAAGCGATCATCAATCTGAAAACCGTAGCCAGCATAGCCAGTACCGGCTGACAGCCCGGCAACATCATCATAGCGGGCATTCAACTGGATATGGTGCCGATCTGCAGTACCCTGCACTCCGCCGAATACGCTGTGCGAAGCACGCTCGTACTCGCTGCGTACGGCAGAGGGTTCACTGATAAAGGTCTGCCACTGACGGTTTGCGCCAATGCTGGCGCGCCAGCCAGAGGAAATCGTAATTTCATTGTTCCACTCCACAGTCTGGGTCTGCGTTTGATAACGATCACGCGTAGTCTTGGTCGAGATTGCATAGTTTGTATCATCACTGAAATGCGAAAACGAAAAACGCGAGTTCCAATTTTCGGTTAATCGATTATTACTGAATAAGGTCATCGCACCGACATCTGTACGACTCACATGTTGGGCAGTAGCGGCGGACCACGCATCATAGTCGGCTTTTCCTCTGGAGTGACTCAAGCGCAATCCAAACTCCTGGCCTGAGCTCCAGCTCTTGACCAATGAACCATTGATACTCTGATTACGATATCCATCCTTATCGGGATTTGCTGAAGTAATCTGACCAGTATTGATTGCGGAAAATCCATCGGTTGAATAATCCGAAACCGCCAAACCATAAATCAGACCCTCTGTACCGCCACGCGTGGATGCACCCAGACGATATGTACCTCGTGAACCACCCTCGAAACTTGCAGCTGAGCCAGAAGCGCCGGTACCTGCCTTCGTGAAAATTTGAATCACGCCGCCAACAGCGGCCGAGCCATAAATACTCGACACGTTACCTCGGACAATTTCAACACGTTCAATCTGGTCAAGCATCAGATGCTCGATACTGACCGTGCCAGTGGCATCCTGCTTTGTCATGGGTACGCCATCGATTATTACGAGCGTCTGCCGAGTATCGGCGCCACGCAAAAACATACCTGTGGAAGAACCAACACCGCCATTCTGAGTGATCTGCAACCCAGCCTCACGCGCAAGCAGTGTGGGTAAATCGACCGCCTGACTATCTCTTATCTGCTGAGAAGTAATGACCGTCGTATGAGGCAAGGCCTCGCTCTGGAGCTGGGGCAGTCGCGAGGCGGTCACGACGACCGGCGGCAGACTGCCGCCGTCGGTCGTGGATTGAGCGTAAACGGGAAAGACAGCCGACAATAGCGCAGCCAGCAGCGACAGCCGGCAAGGCCGCGAGCGAACGTAAGAGTTCATGTGCGTTTTTACCTTTTGATTGAAGCTCACCGCCAGCTTCCCCGCAGGCGGATAGTTCAGGAGCGATGACCGAGGCTAGCGGTCGAACTGACAACACCGATATTGAAAACGCATGAATTCACGCGCGCGAAAACGATATCCAGCTCGACGAAAATCACCCCGCTTCGCCACTCCCACCTATTCTGGCCGGTATCCGGGCTGGCAAGTGATTCCGGGTAGCCTTCCCATGCATTGAGCACAGTGGCGTTGTACGCGGATTGCATGGTGAACCATGCACTTGCTTACCGTTGCGGGGGCAGCACACGTTGGCAGTGACTTGCAGCGTTGGCAAGCTTTTGCGCCGTGTTTCCCGTTTAACTGCGAGCCGAGAACAGCTCGCGAGCACCAAAACGAGCGAAGTGTAGAAGATGATTTACCTTTACGTCAACGTAAATCAGAAGTCTCGCCGGTCGCTTTTGGACCGTCCGGTGTTATGCACTACACTTCACGGCCACACAGGTTTTATTGATTTCAAACTGGCAGGAGAGCTCATGCGCGACCACAATCCGACGGCAAACGATACTCTGGCGTCCAAAGTCGATTACTACACCCGCCAATACAATGCCCGGGCTGAGATTCCCGATCATCCCCAGCTGTTTACGCGCTGGCAGAACGAATCAGCGCTGGTAAGACGTACTCATGCCGGTTTGCTTGATATCCCCTTTGGTAGCGCGACCGGCGAGCGACTCGACTTCTACCCCGCTCCGCGTCCAGGGGCACCACTGCTGGTCTTCATCCATGGTGGCTGGTGGCGTTCGCTCGACAAATCCGACTTCACTTTCATCGTGCCGGGCTACCACGAGGCGGGATTCAATGTCGCGCTGACCAATTACACACTAGCACCCGAAGCGTCCATTGAAGAGATCACGCGACAGCAGCTGCGCGCGTTTGCCTGGTTGTACAAAAACGCTGCACTGTATGAATATGACCCAGAGCGCATTGTCGTGGCGGGTCATTCTGCTGGCGGGCATCTGGCAGCGATGATGATGGCAGCGCGCTGGCATGAATACGACGCTGAGCTACCAGCCAATCTGATCAAGGCCGGCATACTGATGTCAGGTCTGTACGATCTCGACCCGGTTCGTTATGCAGAGTTCGTGAATGTCGATCTGAAGATTACAGAGGCCAATGCGCTTCGACTGTCGCCGGGCTACATGCCGCAATCACACCCCATACCATTCATCACTTCCGTGGGTGATCTCGAATCGGCAGAATTCAAGCGGCAGACATCCTTGATCGCCAGTCAATGGCAGTCAGCGCACCGTGGAGATATCGCGCTGCAAGGCATTAATCATCTGACCATCTGCGATATGTTTGCGCTTCGCGGACATCCTCTGTTTGAACAAGCCTGTCAGCTGATTGCAAACAGTTGACCTGGACTGGGAGGGCCTGACAAGAGGAGGCTTCGCTCGTCAAGTCGAGCGCGGATTGCCGTACCTCCGCGCACTGATAATTTTCTAGAGCTTCCGATGCCACTCAGCCTTGCCTTGGCTGATTGGCGGATTGCCTGTGCTGCTCATCCAGAAAACCTGTGGCCAGAAATACCTCACGCAACAAATAAATGAAGCTTGCCGTGAGCGACATCATGGCGAGAACAAACAAGCTCGCAATCACCAGGCTGAGCCGCAGGTTCAGCGCATCCGCAATGAAGAGTATGGCCACGACCATGCAAATCAGCAGTGCACAGCTCGTCGATAAAAAAATCGCACGATTGATTTTCTGTGCTCGTTTGAACAACATGTTGAGTTCTGTCTGCTCAGCCGGAGTCGCCTGTTTAGCGGGCTGACCATCCCATCCATTGAGTCGTTCTTCCAGCGCCCGGTAACGATCGATGATCCGCGCAAGCCGGTTGGTCAGTACCAGCATATTGGTGCCCACGCCGGTCAGCAGAAACACGGGCGCAATCGCCAGCTGAATGATGTGTCCGATTTCATCTGGTCCGATTTTCATGGGTCCGCATCCGTCCTGTTGATCGCCCAAAGTTACAGGGCGGCAAAAAATATGGTGTGCAGTGTAACAGCGGCACCACGTTCAGGCGAACGTCGTGCTTCATTCACGCCAATGAACATAACAGCAAAATATTTCTACAAGAAAACATATCTGATTCTCAGTGGGAACAAACCGTAAAAAACAAGCACAAAATTCCCGGCAAGAACAGATTTTTGATCCAAATCATATAGGTAGCTCTGTCAAAAGCTGATACATTTATCCCATGTGTTGTCATTTTGTTACTAAAAGGAAACCGTGATGAAAGTAATTCCCAAGACACATCTTCAATTGCGCTGGAGTATCTGAAATGCAAGGCACAAAAAACAACATGGCGGCCGGCCAGAACATCAGGATGAGCCGGACATGATTCGCGCAGTAATTGCAGACGATCACGCACTCATGCGTGAAGGACTCAAACACATACTGAGCAAAGCAGATGACATCGAAGTAATCGCCGAGGCGAGTGACGGGTTTGAGGTACTCGCCTTGGTCCGCAAGGGTAATTTCGATGTTCTGGTAATGGATTTGTCCATGCCGGGACGCAGCGGCATGGACCTGATCAGACAAATCAAAGATGAATTTCCGGAGCTTGCGATTCTGGTACTGACCATGCACGACGAGAATCAATACGCTGCTCGTGCAATTCGAGCAGGTGCGCTGGGTTACATGACCAAAGAGAGCGCTGGTAACGAACTCGTGAAAGCCATTCGTAAAGTACACAATGGCCGCCCCTACATCAGCATGGATGTCGCAGAGCAGCTGGCGATGGATGCGATGCCTACCCGACTCGACATGCCGCACAAATCATTGTCTGACAGAGAGTTTGAAGTTTTCAATTTTCTCGTGTCAGGAAAATCCGTGACTGAGATTGCAGAACTTCTTCACTTGTCAGTGAAGACAGTCAGCACACACAAAACACGCATTCTGCAAAAAATGGGGAGCAGTTCGCTGGCAGAGTTGGTCCAATACGCTGTCGTGCAGGGTTTGCTCGAAAAATTCAAGCCTTGAGTTTCATGCGGATCAAAGATCAATCGAACAAAGTTGCGAAGATAGGAATAGCCCTAACGAAGCTCAGTCGTGACTTGAATGGTATTCAGAGCAACCCGATAGCCATTGAAACACGCTGTGGCGATACTACCCACTCGCAAAGCGCATGACGTTCAGAAACCGAAAAGTTGACGCGCCACTGCGTAGCGACAGTGAACATGAAAAGGATTTCTTACCGTGACTCGATCAGATTTTCATTCCGACCAAACCATGCCACAGAACGGCGCCCTGGAACGTGCGACGACAATGCATGAGATGAAGCGAACCACTACTAATTCACTCAGCCCTCAACATCAGGAGATGACCATGACATCACTACAAATTTCCGATCCACGTCCCGGTAACACAAATGCGATTCAACATACATCATCAGGTGAAGCGGGCTGGCAGCGACAAGGGAAATTATGGTCGAATCTGAAAGAGCTCTGCGATCTACTGCGCATACCTGCAGCGCCATCTGTCAACGATGAGGAATTTCTTTTTCAGCATGTTCAATTCAAAACAGGTCAACGCATACACACGATCGGTCAGCCGTTTGATACCTTGTTCATCGTACATTCAGGATTTCTCAAGACAGTACTGATTGACGAGTATGGCAATGAGCAAGTGCTGAGTTTTCCAATGAAAGGTGATCTTTTCGGCGTGGATGGCATACACACCAAACGCTATTCCTCTGAGGCAGTTGCCTTGTCAAACTGCGATCTCATCCTCCTGCCGTTCAAGAAATTCACCGCATTGGGTCGGTCTTACATCGAGCTTGAACATGCGATGTACAGCGTCATGAGTCGCGAGTTGGTGCGCGAACAGGCGATGGTCAGCATGCTTGGTGCACTGTCTGCCGAAGCGAGAGTAGCTCGCTTCCTGGTCTCGCTATCGGAACGCTTCGCTGAAATGGGTTATTCGAGCAAACTGTTCAATCTGCGCATGACTCGCCATGAAATCGGCAGCTATCTGGGGCTGACGCTGGAGACCGTCAGTCGCACACTTTCTGCATTCAATGAAATCGGTCTGATCAGCGTGGACCAACGTTCAATCGGCATCAAAGATATCGACGCCTTACGTACACTGCGTCGTCTGCCCCCCTCCAGCTCGCGATCCAAGGCGGCAGGAAAACGGGCACGCGAAGCCGCAGCGCGGGCTGCTGTAACGGAGGTCAGCAAAGAATGGAATCCCATCGCAGCGGTCTAAGTTCCGACAGAACATGCTCGGCAGCACCCTGACTGGAAGACCATGAGGCCAGATAGCCCTTAACAGGTCGGCGGCATGGTCTGCCGTCAAACAAACACTCGGATGGACCCACTGACTTAACCCATCCGAGTTACTGATGACATTTTTTTATTTTTTCCTGCTTGCAGCCGCCCTTTTATGGGCATGGGGATGATCCACTTCTTCCACCATATGTTCAGCAGTTCTTGAGGCGGCATCGCGCGCAAAATTTGCAGCTGTTTCCACGTTACTACGCGCGGCTGTCATATTTTGTGTGGCAAAGCGACTCGCTTCACGAAAGGCCTGTTCCCACACACTCATCATGCCTGTGAAAGGATTGACTATCCCTTCGCCAGGCTGATTCATTCCCGCTGCAGCCTGATGCTGAGCAGACTCGACCTGCTCAGCTGCCTTGTGACTGACAAGATCCATGTATTCACGAACAGATCGACCGAACTCAGTTTGCATTTCGACCAGCGCGGACATGATTTGCTGCTGGCAGTGCATGGCTTTTTCCGGCCGGTGGGCCATCACTTGCTGCAAATCAGCCATCTTTGACGGATCACGCATATTCGCAATGGCACGTACCAGCTTGAGCTGACTGTCAACCGCCTGATGCGTGACATCCAGCACAGCCCTATCAATTTTTTCAGTCCCGGAAAACACGACATCGGCCAGCTGTATGGTTGCATCCAGCTGATACTGAACCATGTCAACGACCGGATTGTGCTGCTGTGTTTTATGCATTATGACTCCTTGAGATCGATGGAGAATCAGAAAAAATGGTGCTCATGACCACGCCAGCGAGCACCCGACGCGCGCAAAACAAACGCAAAAACGCCGATGCAAAAACACCATGACAATGCCGAACGCTGCCGAGACCTGCTCGATCGAGTTTGTCATTCAACGATGTGATGACTTTGAGAATTCACAAATACCGGTCATCAAAACCCTGAGCTCGGCAAGACTGAAGCGGCCAGACCAGGTTGACAGTCCGTGCCGCGCAAAGAACACCAACGCCGCAAGCGTCGCGACGCGACAGGTTCTCGGTAGTTTTGCGCGCGCACAAACAAGACGAGGAGCACAGGTATAATAACGGCCGGCAAGCGCGGTCTTGCCCCGACTCATCCGGCACCGGACGAGCGGCCGTTACAAGTCCGGGACTGTATGTCAAAGAATCAAGCCAGGAAGCCGCTGGAAATCAAGATATCCACGGTGGTCGCTGTTGCTGCCCTCATAGGCGACACCGACTACGACAAGCTGTCTTCGGCGTTAGCGCACCTCACCGCCGGAACGCCAGACTACTTCGAAGACGAATTCACCCTGCTTGACTTTGCACCTGCGTCGCCGCTGCCGGCCCCGGGACAGATCGATTGGGTGCGATTGATTGCACTTTTCAAATCGCATCGGCTGAACCCCGTTGCCGTTCGCAACGTGCCCGCCAGTCTTGAAGATGAAATCCGCGCACATGGCCTGAGCATCGATCATGTGGATACATCACGACAGTTTGAGCTGACACCACCGCCCTCGCCGCCTAAATCCGAACCCGCCGAAGAAGAAAAAGCCAAGCCAGTGCCCACCGCCCCCGCGGTAGTGGCAACAGCCCAGCCAGCCAGCACGATGGTAGTCGATACCCCAGTGCGTGGAGGACAACGGATTTATGCTCGAGGCTGCGATCTTGTTCTGACTGCTGCTGTCAACGCCGGATCAGAAGTCATCGCCGATGGCAGTATTCATGTCTATGCACCGCTTCGCGGCCGCTCACTGGCTGGCGCTGCCGGCAACGCGCAGGCCCGTATTTTTTCGCTCTCCATGGAGGCCGAGTTGGTGTCCATCGCTGGCGTATACCGCACTTTCGATGAGGGCTGGCCCAAAGACCTGTCCGGCAAACCCGTACAGATCCGCCTGCAAGACGAGCGCCTCGACATCGCGCCTATTGAACTGAAATGATTTTTTATCTGATGGTGCTTCTTCAGCAAAGGAGTTTTTTGTGACAAAGATAATCGTTGTGACCTCCGGTAAAGGGGGCGTCGGCAAAACCACCTCCAGCGCCAGCTTTGCATCCGGTCTTGCATTACGCGGACACAAGACTGCCGTCATCGACTTTGATGTCGGCTTGCGTAATCTGGATCTGATCATGGGCTGCGAGCGCCGTGTGGTCTACGACATGATTAACGTCATCAATCGCGAAGCCACGCTCACCCAGGCGCTGATCAAGGACAAGCACTGCGACAATCTCTTCGTTCTTCCAGCATCCCAGACGCGCGACAAAGATGCGCTGACCGAGGACGGTGTCGAGCGTATCCTCGACGAACTGCGCTCCTCCGGTTTTGAATACATCGTTTGCGATTCGCCCGCTGGCATCGAACGCGGTGCGGTCATGGCGCTCACATTTGCAGACGAAGCCATCATCGTCACCAATCCAGAAGTCTCTTCGGTACGGGATTCGGATCGTATTCTCGGCATTATTCAGGCAAAGTCGCGGCGCGCGCAAACCGGTGACGAGCCAGTAAAAGAACATCTACTGATTACGCGCTACGTACCCAAACGTGTCGAGGCTGGCGAAATGCTGTCTTATGAAGATGTGCAGGAAATCCTGCGCATACCGCTGCTGGGCATCATCCCGGAATCAGAATCCGTGCTGCATGCCTCCAATCAGGGAAATCCTGCGATTCACATTGACGGCAGCGAAGTCTCCGATGCCTACAAAGATGTCGTCGCTCGCTTCCTTGGAGAAGAGCGACCGCTGCGATTCGCGGATTATGAAAAGCCGGGCATTTTGTCTCGTCTGTTTGGAGGCAAGTGATCATGTCACTACTCTCCTTCTTTTTCAAAGATGAAAAAAAATCCTCAGCGACGTCTGCCAGAGAGCGCCTGCAGATCATCATCGCCCACGAACACAACCTTAACAGTGGCCCCGAGTTTTTGCCGGCCCTGCACAGGGAACTGATCGGCGTCATTTCAAAATACGTGAACATCAATCCGGAAGACGTGAAGATTTCACTGGACCGACAGGGCAACCTAGAGGTGCTGGATGTGAACGTCGTATTGCCGGATGCCCGCACCGCGCGCTAGGTCAGGCACATCTCCGTTGCTGCACGGCGTCGATTTCACATCGGCGCCACGCCGCAGCAAGGGCATCACGATTGCTTCAGGCTACCTTGTCGGAGACAGCTTTACGCTGAGTGAGCTGACGACACTGCACGATTTCGACCGCTTTTCAGACTGGCTGAATCAACCCGGTCCCTGGCTTGCAGGATTTGATTTTCCGTTTTCTTTTCCACGCGAGCTGATCATCCAGCTCGGCTGGCCTACCGATTGGGCTGCCCTTATTCGGTACGTCGCCACTTGTACCCGCAGTGAATTACGAGATACCTTCAAAGCGGTGTGCGATGCACGGCCGGTCGGCAGCAAGTTCATTCATCGCGCCACCGATCTGATCTCGGGCTCTTCCTCATCGATGAAGTGGGTCAATCCACCCGTGGCGTATATGCTCCATGCAGGCGCGCCCATGTTGCTGGACGCTGGGGTGTCGATTCCCTTCATGCACAAGGCGGATCCGGATCGGATTGCCCTCGAAGCCTATCCCGGCATGGTGGCACGGTCGATCACGCGTGCTTCATACAAAAACGATGCGCGAGCAATGCAGACACCGGAACGTCGAGCAGCGCGGCTGGAGATTATCAAAGCGCTTGAACGAGGAGATTATCCGCAAGGTATAGCGCTGGATGCAGGAAAACACCGGCGCGCTCTGCTCGATGATGGCAGTGGTGATTTACTCGATGCCGTATTGTGCGCCCTGCTCGCCGCATGGGGATGGCAGCGCCGCGCTACCGGCTACGGCCTGCCGCCCCATGATGCACTGGAAGGATGGATCGTTGGCGCCTGACCAGGAGCCTGTGTAGGTTAGCGGTCAGGCTGTCTTGCGCTGGGCTGCGAATTCGGAATACCACTGCAGGCATCCGGGATTGCTCATCGCATCCGGATTGGCCACTTTCTCCAGCGGCATGCCCAACAGCAGTTTCTTGATCGG
>JACCDK010675567.1_pt1 | contig 15789 bp, 8 predicted proteins | sample 7445871 | NCBI WGS metagenome assembly JACCDK01 (sample SAMN15323436, study PRJNA562643) | freshwater metagenome | isolation source: river surface water | place: USA:Blue River Watershed | collected 2017-08-15 | reverse complement strand
CAAGTACCACATTATGCCTCTGGTGCAAACGGTTGTGGCGTAACAACTACGGCACAAATTAAATTATTTGAAACTAGCAACGTCATCGAAATTCATTTGCTTAATAAACCGATTTGCAGCGCATGGAATAACGGAATTGCAGCAGAAGGAATTCACAATAGCACCGGAACTATGGCATATGTCGTGCCGGGAAGAAATAACAGTACTTGGGCTGCTAACGGCGATGCCTACGCCTTTCTACCGAACGGCTTTCAATCGCAGAATATCAATTGGTATGCAAATGGTCAATCAATTGGAACGGGCGCTAGTTTAATTTATACGCCTACACAATCCCAAACGATTACCGCCATTGCACAATTTGGATGTAATAATACCTTGTATGATACCGCGCGTTTTAACGTAAGTATTAATCAAGCTTTGGTATCTGTTCAACAAGTAAAGAACATTAGTTGTAATGGCTTAAAAGACGCCATTTTACAAGCGAATGTAAACGGAGGTATTCCGCCATATAATTATAATTGGAATACCATTCCTGCACAAACGACCGCTTCCATTACCGTTGGCACAGGTGCTTATACCGTTCATTTAAGCGATTCACTAGGCTGCACCGCTACTGCGTCGATAAACGTGTCACAACCTGCTAAATTAAGTGCTAGTCCTATCGTTACCATCCCTCCCACTTGTTCCTATGCTAAAGATGGCATGATCACCTTGAGTTGTGCGGGCGGAACCGCTCCTTATCAATACATATGGAATACAGGCCTGAATGCGCAACATATCGACAAACTTGAAAACGGCGATTACCACGTGCTTGTAGAAGATGCCAATCATTGTAAAGATTCTCTCGACTTCCATTTTAATACCCCAGTGCTTCAAGTATATGCAGGTCTTGACTACGCCATATTTGCCGGAGAAAGCGTGCATCCCGAGCCTTTATTAAATACTACCACGCCACTAACCTATAGCTGGACACCAGAGATTGATATTTTGGGTGAACACAGCTTACATCCAATTTTAACACCGCATAAAAGCACGAATTATACGCTCACCATCCAAGATATGAAAGGCTGTAAAGCCAGTGATGAATTGACAGTTACCGTTAAAGTATTGACGGATCTTCCAATTTATAATGCGTTCACGCCAAACAAGGATGGTAATAATGATGTCTTCAGTTTGAAAATGTTCAACGACAAAATTCAATTAGAAGACTTCTCTATTTATAATCGTTACGGTCAAAAAATATTTGCCACTCGTTCTTTGCAAGAAGGATGGGATGGCACTTTCAAAGGAGAGGAGCAAGAAATAGGCACTTATATCTACGAGATTCGTTTCTTAGATGCGAATGGCGACGAACACATCAAGAAGGGGGATATCATCCTCATGCGATAAAAAAGCTTATGAAAAAATTACAACTACTCGTCATGGCTCTATTGAGCTTTGCAATTGCCAATGCACAAAATGCGCCTATCTTAGATAGCTCCGATTTAGTATTCGCTGGCGAATATCTTCCTTATGTGAAATGCAATAACACCGCAGGGGTCGACTTTGCTACGACAGGACCGAATGTGTTTTGGGATTATAGTCAGCTTAGCAGAAGCAGCGAGTTTACAGATTCTTTCACCACATTATTTGGCTCTCCTACCACTTATGCATTTGCTTTCTTTACGAGCAGTAATATGGCGGCTGCGGAGAAGAACAATTTGAGTATCGCTGGTTTTGCCTTGAGTAATGTTTGGAATTATTATCGCAAGTCTTCTACTAAATTTACGCAAGCGGGGTTTGCAGGCAATATCCAAGGCATTCCCTTTCCATTACGTTACTCGAGTGCCGATTTATTATATCGTTTTCCTTGTACAATAGGCGATATGGATAGCAGCAATTACAAGTATACCCTCACGATTCCAATCGTAGGATTTACCATTAAGGAACAACGTATTCGTCATAATTTCGTCGATGGCTTCGGTACCTTAATCACACCTAGCGACACCTTTTATAATGTAAACAGAATTCATTCTCGACTAGATATTTTAGACAGCGTTGCCTTAGATACCCTCGGTCTTAATATTAGTAATATCGCTTCGATTCGTCATGAATATAAATTCTTAGCCAAAGGCCACGATTGGCCTGTAGTCGAGATTATAACGAATGAGATTGCTGGCAATGAAGTCATTAGTTCCATTGTGTTTAGAGATAGTTTACATCCCTATGTATCGCCTGTTGTAAACGCAGTTACGACCATCAACGAACGCAATGATAATCCAATCATTTATCCAAACCCGAGTAGTGATTATATTATGATAGCACTACCGGAAGGCACTGATGAATATAGCATTTCAAATAGTGTTGGTCAGATAATGCTACATCGTAACATAAAGATCGGAGGGCAGGTATTAGAAGAGGTGCGTAATTACCCTTCGGGGATTTATTTCTTAGAGATTAAGAATAAAAAAGGTGCTCCGTTACGAAGCACCTTCCAGAAATTATAAGTTGTATTTAAAAATTTTGTCATGGTTCGTGTATATGTTTGGGTTGTGTCCCCACGAACCAGAACGTATGCACATTAATTTTTAACCTTTAATTCATAATTTTTAATTCTCCTCTCGTGTCCCCACGAACCAGTACTAGACATTAATTTTCTCTTCCACTTTTTCCCAAAAAGTGGAGCAAAAAATCGCCACTATAAGAATCTGATGCTAAAATGTTTTTTCGATTACGCAAGCGAAAAAAGCTCACTTCGTGAGCAATAATTTCGCTTTATTGCTTCATCTCAATTCCATTTTTACGCATCACCTTCTATGTGGCAGGATTAGACATTATCCAAAACTTATTCCCATTTATTCAATAAAAAAGGTGCTCCGTTAAGAAGCACCTTCCAGAAATTATAAGTTGATTTTTAAATTTGGTTCAATTGTATCTATTGGTTTGTGTCCCCACGAACCAATAAGACACCACATGTCATGGTTCGTCCCGAAGCTTCGGGACTCACGAACCAACTGATCAATTTATTTACCAAAAAAATCAATAATTTGATTCGCTAATTCAGAACCAATACGCTCTTGCGCTTCTTTCGTAGAACCGCCAATATGAGGCGTTGCACCCACACGTGGATGTGCTAACAAAGCTGCATTTTCTGTTGGTTCTTTTTCGAAAACATCCACGCCGGCAAAACCAACTTGTCCGCTTTCCAAAGCCGCCAATAAATCTGCTTCCACCCATACATTACCGCGAGCGCAGTTCACCACCATCGCTCCTTTCTTCAACTTCGCAAACTCAGTTGCAGTCATAATCGGTGCATCTCCTTTCTTACCTGTTGTATTGATCGTCAACACATCACTATTCGCTAACAATTCATCCATGCTCACACACGGAATCGTTGCCTGAATTGTCTGACCAGCGATTTCGATTGGCAATACCGTCGCTTCTCCATTACGCTTGAAAGAAATCACATTCATGCCTAAACCAAATGCCATACGCGCTACCTCTTGCCCGATACGACCCATCCCAACAATACCCATCGTACGTCCTTTCAATTCAAAACCCGCGCTATAAGCCTTCTTCAAATCATTGAATTGAGCAACACCATTGCTTGGCATATCGCGATACGCTTGATGTAAGAAACGCGCACCAGCTAATGTCTTTGCTATCACTAATTCAGCCACACTGCGACTACTTGCAGCAGGCGTATATACTACCGCAACCCCTTTAGATTGCGCATAAGCCACGTCAATATTATCCAAGCCAACACCACCACGACCTATCAATTTGATATTCGGACAAGCATCGATTAAATCCTGACGAACTTTCGTCGCACTACGCACTAAAATCGCGTCATAGTTCTTCAACGCAGTCGCTAATTCTTCTTGTGGAATCTTGTTAGTATCCACTTCATAACCGGCAGCTTCTAAAAGCTTTTTGCCGCTTGCTTCGATGCCGTCATTGGCTAAAATACGAATGGCCATTTTGAATAGTTTATTTAGAAAAACAAAGTTACACAATTCCTAGAAACAAATTCCTGCGGGAAACTTGAACAATTTTAACTTTTATTTGTAATTGCTTAGATGGGGAATAAGAAAGCCCCGAAAATTTTGAGTATTTTTACCTATTAAGACCCTATTTAAGTATCACTATGTCAGCAGCCGTTCCAGGACCATTATTAGCTAAAGTGACCTACCCGTCCGACTTACGTAAATTGCGTAAGGACCAGCTTCCGCAATTTTGCCAAGAGCTTCGTCAATTTATTGTCGATACGGTAGCTGTACATGGCGGCCACTTCGGAGCAAGTATGGGCGTTGTTGAACTTACGGTAGCCATCCATTATGTGTATGATACGCCGAATGATCAGTTAGTATGGGACGTAGGACATCAGGCTTATGGTCATAAAATTATCACGGGTCGTCGCGATGTATTTCATACTAATAGAAAATATAAAGGAATTAGTGGCTTCCCAAAACGCGATGAAAGCGAATATGATACTTTCGGTGTAGGACACTCTTCTACTTCGATCTCTGCGGCTTTAGGAATGGCAGAAGCAAGTCATTATTTAAAAGTGAATAAGCAACACATCGCTGTTATCGGAGATGGATCTATGACTGCAGGGATGGCATTCGAAGCGATGAATCACGCGGGGGTTAGTAACTCCAATATGCTCATCATTTTGAATGATAATGGGATCAGTATCGACCCGAATGTTGGTGCGTTGAAAGAATACTTAACAGATGTTACCACTTCTTCTACGTATAATAAATTTAGAACAGATGTTTGGGATGCCTTGAGTCATTTACCTGGCGGCAAAACATCACAACAAATATTGAGTAAGGTAGAAGCTTCACTTAAAGGAATTATTTCCAAGTCGAGTAATATCTTCGAAGCCCTTAAATTAAGGTACTTCGGTCCAATCGACGGACATAACGTGATTCGCTTGGTGGAAGTATTAAGCGAGCTTAAGAATATTGGTGGTCCGAAGTTATTGCATATCGTTACTACCAAAGGAAAAGGATATGATTTAGCAGAAAAGGATCAAACCTTATGGCATGCGCCAGGATTATTTAATCCTGAAACGGGAGAACTCATCAAGAAAGTTTCAGATAAGCCCACGCCTCCGAAATATCAAGACGTCTTCGGACAGACGATTATCGAGTTGGCAAAGCAAAACGATAAGATCATGGGAATCACACCGGCGATGCCGAGTGGTTCTTCGTTAAAGTATATGATGAAAGAAATGCCAGATCGTGCATTCGACGTTGGCATTGCAGAACAACATGCAGTAACCTTCTCGGCTGGTTTGGCGACACAAGGGATGCGTCCTTTCTGTAATATCTACTCCTCTTTCATGCAGCGTGCCTATGATCAAGTGATTCATGATGTTGCCTTACAGAATCTCGGTGTGATCTTCTGTTTAGATCGTGGCGGGGTAGTCGGTGACGATGGGGCCACGCATCACGGCGCCTACGATATGGCCTATTTCAGATGCATTCCGAACATGGTGGTGAGTGCTCCGATGAATGAAGAAGAGTTGCGTAATTTGATGTATACTGCTCAATTGGATAAGAACAATCGACCAATCAGCATTCGTTATCCGCGTGGCGAAGGTGTGATGGTAGATTGGAAAAAGCCATTTGCAGAAATTGAAATTGGTACAGGACGTAAAATCGCTGAAGGAGAGAAAGTCGCTGTCTTGAGTATCGGTCATACTGGTAATGCAGTGGTAGAAGCCATGGCAAAGCTCGGCACAGAAGGTATTCACCCAGCGCATTATGATATGCGTTTCGTAAAGCCTTTGGATGCGCAATTATTGCAAGAGGTATTCACGAAGTTCGATAAGGTAATCACCATCGAAGATGGCTGTATTATGGGAGGTATGGGCAGTGCTGTATTAGAATGGATGAGTGATCATGGTTTCAAAGCTAGTGTGAAGCGCTTAGGTATTCCAGATCAGTATATCGAACATGGTTCGCAGCAACAATTATATACCGACTGTGGCTATAACGTAGCAGACATTGAAAAGGCTGTTAAAGATTTTTGGAATTAAGCCAGCAATGAAGAGCAAGAAGCTTGCTTACTTGTTTGTAATGGTTCTACTTACTTTTTGTAAAGTGAGTATGGCGCAGACAGTGAGCAATGTAGCAAGTTCAGACCCAATTCAACAAGCCATTCATAAAAACACTGTTGTCATTAAAAGTAATACGCGTAAAATCGCGCATACTAAAGTATTGCGTTTACCGCTAGCTATCACTTTATACTTCTATCAGAATGTCCTTTCAGAAGCCTTTCAGACCAGCTGTCCACACTACCCTTCCTGTTCTGGATTTGCAAAAGATGCGCTGACACATTTTCATTTAGTAAAAGCACTTGCCTTATCTGCAGATCGACTATCTCGCTGTACGCCAATGGGAATAAATGATTACGAGGAGAATGAATTAAACTATTTTGAAGATTTAATTCTCGACTCCGTAAACGATTATTAGTATGAAGAGAATTTTACTTCTACTACTAATTTTACTAAGCTCAATTCAGCTGAAATCCTTAGCGCAAGGGTCATTCAATTACAATTTCTTTCAATTTTTACTAAAGGAAGAAGCGTATACTAGCGCCAATGAATACCTCCGTAAATTTGCACCCTCTGATACGATGCATTATTGCGAGCAGTTATTATTGCTAAAATTGAATACAGCTGCACGTAGCAATCCTTTACAAGACACTATTCAAGCAGATAAAACGCTACTACAAAACAAAACAACAGCGCTTCGCTTTTACAATCAACACAAAGCACGGCCTACTAATTATAGCTTTAAAAATAACATTAACAATAATTATATTTTATTTTACCGAGCCTGTATAGCGGCTTATCAGCTAGATACAAACAACTTCCACAATTGTTTAGAATTAAAACTGAAAGACACTTTAACGAAGAATAATTACGCACTAGAAGAATCGTGGAATAAGCTTACGGAGGCCGTTATAGAACAAAAATCAAACCAAGCAAAAAAGAAAAATACGCTTATTGCAACGGGACTTTCTGCGATAATCCCAGGCTTAGGAAAGGCATATTTAGGCAAACCTCGCCAAGCCATTAGCACTTTTACGGGTATTGCTTTATTAGGAACGCAGGCTTGGGAGGCCTATGATAAAGGCGGTTTACGCTCTCCCCTTTTTATTATTTTCGGCGGCTTAGGCACTTTATTTTATTTAGGAAATTTGTACGGAACTTATCAGCTGAATCACGCTTCCTTGAACAAACAAAAACAACACTATCATGAAAAGATTATGGCTATTATGGGCCCTATGCTGGTGGAGTAATTTGTATGCGCAAGAGCGTAGTCAGATGCAGAAAATTCTTCCTTTAGAAGAAGAACTATTTGCATTACAGCAAGATCATTCACCTGATAATGCACAGCAACAAAACAATGTTTACTTCAAAATTGCAGATACTGCGATTCGTTATCAGCTTTGGGAAACAGCACAAAAAGCCTTACTTGGCGTCAATGAAGATTTTATTGTAGACAGTTTGATGGACCGCTACTATTACAAACGTGCCTATGTATCGGCAGTACAAGGAAAGTTTCAAAGTGCATTCGACTTGCTTTCTAGAATTGAAAAGAAAAATTACACGACAGAACACCTCGCTTGCGTGAGTGCCTGCATGATTCTTGATACCGCTTATTTATTGCAGCATGCTTTAGCGTTGAATCCATTAATTAACAATTCCGATCTAAAAGCGTGGCGTAATACCTATCCAAGTCAAAAAAATGAAACGATCGCAAAATGGCTCTCCGTTATAATTCCCGGAGCCGGATCTGTTTACGCAGTCAATACAAAACATGGGATAACAGCCCTTCTAGGATGTACAGCAATCGCCATCGGAAGCATTTCTTTGATAAAAAATAATTACTATATCATTCCTGCCGTAGCAGGACTAGGCCTCTTCACACGCTTCTATATGGGTTCGATAAAAAACGCTAAGTTAGATTGTGAACGTTATAATGAAAATGCCTTACGCAAGTGGAAAGTATCCGTTTGCAATACATTACTCGTACAGCCCATTTCTTCTAGTCTTTAATTAAATTAATAGGCCTGCATCAAAGGTTTGATGCAGGCCTACAAGGTCTTAGAGGTGATTAATCAGATCCCGTTGTAGTTGTACGTTTTAGATTTAAAACCCTATTTAGAAATATCAAATTTACCCGTGAATAATTTTTGTCCACCTGACAAAATCTCATAAAAGTATAATCCGTTTTGATAATCACGTGTATCTAATAAATACACCTGATTGTTCTTACTTAAAACTTCTGCGTGCATCAAAGCTCCTGTCATGCTGTAAACCTTCAAAGTAGCTTGTGTATTCGCTTGCAATAATTGATACGCAAAGTGAATCTCGTTCGCCGATGGATTAGGATATACATTGAAATTGCTAATTGCGCCCTTTGTTCCTAAAGCAATCATCTCGCTATAGCTCACGTTAGCATCTACATCTACTGCCTTCAAACGGTAGTAGTGAATTCCTGTTCCTGCTTTTTCATCTAGGAAGCTATAATCTGCGCCGCTGTTACGTGCTCCCTTTGCAGCCACCTCTCCGATCGCTGTAAAGTCATCCGCATTTTCACTACGCTCGATTACAAACTTAATCGTTGACTCTTCGCTTAACGTTGTCCAGCTCAATTGATTCGTACCGTTCACTTGTTCGCCAACGAAATTCGTCATCTCTAATGGCAAAATAGTACCGCTACTAAATCCTGCGCCGAATTGTGAGAAAGATACTAGACCTTGTAATCCTAAAATAACTGAATTTCCTAAAAAGACTTGTGCTTGATTGAAATTTGTATTAAATGTACCCCCATATAATCCCCACACGGTATTGCAAGAAGGTCTTTTCATCAAGGTATAATGCGCACTTAGGTTAGAATATCCCAAAAGCGAATTAGTATGTCCATTAAATAACATTTGTACGTCATAATTGACAACTGGATTTACCACTAGCGCATTATTCGTGTCATAAGGCTCTACTACATAACAACCATAATCTAACATATCGTTTACCAAACTATAATTGACACCATTCGTTGGCTTCGTAAAAAAGCTTGGCTTATTTTGTGCATACCCACAGGGGTATGCATATTTATCAAATCGAACTAAGATATTATCGACGTTTGTATTACTATTAAAAACAATAGATGCTAACTCATAATTTTGATTAACGCCTACAGGAAACTCATATTTACCGATCTGCACTTTCCTCCGCAAGTTACCTTCGATGAACCCAGAAGTATTCACCAAAGACATCGGTGTAAAGTATTTAACGGCTGATACAGATGGATTGCTAACATAAATCTCAACCGAGCCAGGTGTTACAAAGCGTCCATCAATTAAGTTTAGGGTATTGGTTACAACAATGTTCCTTGACAATAGAACACAATTATTAGAATCGTTTGAATATTTGTTGACAGTCAAATTAGCAATTGTGTCTGGCAATCCATTCCCACTAATTTGTTTAAGCACGCCATTATAAATATAAGACCCTTGCTTAGAATAGTTTCGGAGGGATGTTTGTACATTTCCTAAATTTCCAGTGTTCGTGATTCCTAAAACATGCCCAATTCCTAAGTGCGCACCAGCTAGTAAATTAAACTGTTGACCACTTATTATATTGCTTTCCATGTTCAATTGACCATTTACATTTATCACAGTGGCATATAACGAGCTTTTAAGCGTATAAAATCCATTAATAATAAGATGATTAAATCGTATTGTACCTATACCAGAGACCCTATAATTAAGACCTATAAATGTCATATTGAGACCATTAGCAGGCATCGCTCCACTTACTATCAACGATCCGTTTAATTGCCAAAAACCCGAATAACTAGCATTCACCAAGGTAACACCATTGCCAATTATTAAATCGCCATTTATCGTACAATTGGCATTACCGGTAAATCCTACATTATCCGTCCAGCTACCACTTGTGCTTTCAAAAATTAAGTGATGAAACGACCTCCCACTAACACTAATGGTTGGTATTAAGTTAGCATTCCCTCTATAAACAAAGGTTGAGCCAGGTAATAATACCATCTTTGACAGACTATTAGCAATAGCACTTGTCGCATTATGAATAAAAGTCGCAGTTCCTCCCACTCTAAGCGCATTACTATTAAAAAGTAACAAACTGCCCTGATTAAGGATGGTTCCATCATTCACACTTTGATTGCTAAGCCCAGATAAGACACTTATCACACTTTGTGGTCTAATAATTAAAGTGTCCTTATACTGAACAGAAAGTTTGTTCTGAATACTTAGGCTTGTAAAGCAAGACAAGTTTTTAGATTGCACCTCTAAATCGTAAAGTGTCAAAGCACAATGGATACTTTGATTATTTCCATTACAAATAAGTTTCCTAGAATTAGCAGTCAATACTCCTGTACCAAAGATATCCCCCTTTATTGCAAGATTTGTACTCGACCCCATATTAAGCGCTCCGTTCAGTTGCAAATCGCCATTCACTTGCAAAGTCCCACTGCCAGTTAAAGCCAGACTGCCATTCACTTCCAAGTTTTGCAACGTAATATTTGCAATATGCAGCACACAAGTTCCATAAAAGTCAAATCGCCCCGATCCTTGATTCAACACACCATTATTCAGATAAGTTCCGCTTGTAATTCGAATTATTCCGCCCGAGGTACTACTAAAATTGATGGTTCCATTATTTGTAAGATTACCTGCATTCAAGTTCCAGATAGAATTCGGTCCAATCGTCACTATCCCACCATTATCTATTTGCAAATGGGAGCTTTGAAAAATGGTACTTCCGGATAAAGTTGTAATAGAAGCACCACTTAATACTCGAATAGTGGATGGCGCATTGGCAAGGCTGAGCGATGGCATTGTAATATTATGCGCAATAGAAATCACGGCTCCGGGAGGAGGCACTACTGCGCCAAACCAACAACTCGGACTTAAATAATTCAAGCCTGCACAGGTGATATAACCGTTGAAAGTAAAATTTCCTGCACTAGTGGTCCCGCCCAAATAAGATAAAATAACACTACCGCTTGCACTCGCACTGTTAATCGTAATGTCAATTTGCGAAACAGAAACAATAGTAAACAAATTCATATTTGTCCCACCTATCGTTATTGCATTAACTTTATTCATATCTGTACCGTACACACTTATTACCATCCCATAATAAGCATTCGATGTTGACAATCCCGTTACAATAGGGCTTGCGGCATTCGTTGCATAGACATTACATAAAAGCATCAAACACAACCCTAAACTAAATCTATTATACATCACTCGTTATTTATTTATTATAACGAGCTGTCATATAATTTTATTATAGCATAAGGCCGATTTAACGATTCATTAAAAAACAAAACCCCCTACCACATAAAGTGAAAGGGGGTAAGCAAATCTCCAAGGTGATTAATCAGACTTGCATGTGTTTGTGGTTGTGTCCTGTTTGATGAATTATCGAGCTATATCAAATTTTCCTGTCATTAAGACACGTCCTTCTGACAACACCTCGTAGAGGTATAATCCATTCTTAAACTCGTGTGTATCGAGTGTATAATTCGTTTCTGATGAATGCAATGTTTCTGCGTGCATCAAAGCTCCTGTCATGCTGTATACCTTCAAGATAGCTTGTGTATTCGCTTGCAATAATTGATACGCAAAGTGAATCTCATTCGCCGCTGGATTAGGATATACATTGAAGTTGCTAATTGCACCCTTCGTTCCTAAAGCAATCATCTCGCTATAGCTCACGTTACCATCTACATCTACTGCCTTCAAACGATAGTAATGAATACCTGTACCTGCTTTTTCATCTAAGAAGCTATAGTCTGCGCCGCTGTTACGTGCTCCCTTTGCAGCCACCTCGCCGATCGCTGTAAAGTCATCCGCATTTTCACTACGCTCGATTACAAACTTAATCGTTGACTCTTCGCTTAACGTTGTCCAACTCAATTGATTCGCACCGTTCACTTGTTCGCCAACGAAATTCGTCATCTCTAATGGTAAAATCGTTCCGTTGCTGAATCCTGCGCCGAATTGTGAGAAAGATACTAGACCTTGTAATTTCAAGGCTACAGCACCGCTATTACTATTTTGTGCTTGGTTATTATTGGTATTGAAGCTACCGCCATACAATCCCCATGCACCACCACAAGCTGGCTTCTTCATCAAAGTGTATGAACTGTTTATGTTTGCATAACCGTTTACGCCGTTATTATGACCATTGAACAACATCTGTGCGTCGTATGAAATATTCGGAGAAGTTACCAATGTATTGGTTGCATCGTAAGGTTCTACTGTATAGTATCCGAAGTTTAACATATCATCTACCAAAGTAGAACGTGAACCGTTCGAAGGTTTTGCATAGAATGCAGGGGTATTACCATTATAGCCACAACCTGTCGCGAACTTATCGAAAGAAACCAAGATATTATCTACGTTCGTATTGCTGTTTACAGTGATTGTCGCTAACTGATAGTTTTGTGAAGTTCCTAATGGGAAATCATAAACACCCGTTGTTACTTTACGACGTAAGTTACCTTCTACGTAAGAAGAGTTGTTTGCCAAAGCCATTGATGCATGACCGATAATGGCGTTTGTAGCTGTGTTTGCAACAATCAACTCCACAGCACCTGCGGCCTCAAAGTGACCATCCATCAAGTTCAAAGTTCCTGTAACAGTAGTCGTTTGTCCTAAGGTGACCATGTTGGTAGAACCAGTACCTGTATTTTGCACAGTCAAGTTAGTTACAGTAGCAGGCAAACCAGAACCAGCAACCTGATTACCAGTTCCATTATATAAATACGTAGCGTTTGAATTATAAGTACGAGTTCCTGAAGTCTGTACGTTTCCTTGGTTACCTGATGAAGTAATTCCTTGCAAGTGACCGATTCCAATTGTACCTCCAGATGCAACTGTAAAGCTTGTCCCTCCAACAACACTTGAGTTCATATTCAAAGTACCATTTACGGTAGTAGAAGTTGCTGAAATACTGCTTAACATGCTATATACCCCACTCACATTCAAAGTACCGAAACGAATCGTACCTGATCCTGAAATCGTGTCTAATGGGCCAGCTAATACTGCATTAATTGGTGTCGAAGAAGGCATGATACCATCCACTACTACATTACCATTGATGGTCAAGGTTCCTGTGTAAGTATTACCTGTCAAAGACACGCCAGTTCCGATAAATAAGTTGCCATTAATGGTTGTAGCGGTAGAACCGCCTGGCGTTGGCGACCATGTTCCAGAAGTGCTTTCAAAACGAAGGTGTCCATAAGTACGATTACTGATTGAAACAGCGGCAGACAAAGAACTGCTTCCGCGGAATATGAAAGTTGAATTCGCATTTTTCGTTACCCCAGCAATATTGGAAACCGAAGTAGTGGTGTTATGAACATAGGTTGAACCACTTTGCAAAATAAAACCAGTGCTATTGGAGATACTAATCGTTCCTGTATTAACTAATGAACCATAGAGGTTACTTGGCGAACCTGAAGAACTTGCAATAGTTAATGAACCAGACAAGGTAGCAGCTGTATTCGCGCTAATATTCATAATTCTATTCACGGTTACAGTACCAGATAATGTGAAAGTACTTGCATTCACATCTAAATCGTAGAAAGTGGTAGAAATAGATACCGTTTGCGTAGTACCATTGAAAGTCACTTTGCGATTACCATGCGTGAAGGTACCTCCACCAGACATATTTCCATCAACCTCTAATAAGCTAGAGCCACTCATAACAACAGTACCTGCAATCGATAAATTACCATCTACATAATAAGTACCAGTTCCGTTTAAGGTAAGCGTACTTCCTGAATTAACTGTTACATGCTCTGGTGCACCTGCCGTACCAACGGTAGCTCCCAAAATCCACTCCAAACCAGTTCCTGTTGAAGATTTTCCATAAACTAGCGTAGCACTAGGTCCGTAAGATGGCGAGTTAGAAACCAAAGACCCTCCCGAATTCAAAGTAAGCGTACCATTGATTGTAGAGCCCGCAGGTATAGTAGTTGCGCCACTTAATGTCAAACTGTTAAAAGTAGTTGTACCTGTTAGAGTAACAGCACCAGCAGTTGCTATATTTCCTACGCCTAAAGTTAAGGTTCCGTTGTTAGAGAATGTACCCGCATTCAATTTCAAAGTAGAAATAAAGCTTGCGTTAAATGATATCGTACCATTATTAGTTACGCTTGAAGAAGAGGTCCATGTTGAATTTGAACCTAAGGTCATTGCTCCTCCTGCATCAATTGTGATAGTACCTGTATTACTAGCCACCGCATTACCTGCAGTAATGATTGAACCGCCATTCGCAATTGTAATATTGCGCGGAACATTAATTGTGTTTGTACCACTCACTGTAATTACGTGTGCAATTGTAATATCTGAACCGGTTGGCGGTTGAACGCCTCCTAACCAAGCACCTCCCGTCGTGTAGGTAGTAGAAGAGCTAGTGATATAACCTCTGTAAGTAACAGAACTAGAAGAAGTGTCACTTAAGTTAGCTGCATTAGCTACCACAACTGCACCAGAACCGCTCGTCGAACTAACTGTAACATTAATCTGTGTATTAGAAACCACCGTAAAACTTCCGACAGCAACACCACCTACCGTTACTGAGTTTGCACCTGCGAAATTTGTACCTGTAATAGTTAAGGTTGAACCATTATAAACATCGTTAGCACTAAGACTCGTTATTGATGGTTGCGCTAATGCATAGGTTGTTCCATATAAGGCAAAATTATCTATTCGAAAAACTCCTCCAGAACTAGAGCCGCCACTCAATGTAAGCGTAACCGTAATAGTACCTGTCAATCCTGTTCGTCCTGAAATAGAACCCGAATTCGTTACACCACTAGATGAATTAGTAATACCAGTATAGGAAGCGACATTCGTTCCATTCACAGCAATTACACAACTCGACGGAGCATTATTGCTACGACGCATCCAAGTGCTAAAACTACTTAGATCCATGGCATAGCCGTTAGCAACGGTGAATGTCAGTGTATAAACACCACTGGTGATGTTGTTAGTATTACAAATTGCATTATTACTAACACCTGTATTAGAAGTCCACGTGTTTGGACTATTCACCCAAGAAGAACTAGACAAACGGTTGTTCAAGGTATCCGGCGCTGCAGAATATGTAGCGGAAGCTGGAGATGCAACAGCACCTTCAAACTTGTGATAATACAAAGTTGCAGCTTGAAGATCTTGCAGCATTCCAAAGGAAATAGCCAAGGATAAGACGAAAGCCGACTTAAGGATTAAGGTAATTTTTTTCATAATACAGGACAATAGGTTTCTACTAGGTTTAGCAGAGGATAACCATTTGTCCCGTTTAGGTAAAACTGATTCTGATGAATCAAAACTTTCTGATGTGGTAGAGGTGCGAAAGTTTTATTTTACCTCGTGGTTGGAGGACATCCGAATTACTTCGGACCACAAATATAGTTTAGCATATTATCAATTGGCAAGTTTTTTATCGTTTTTATTTATCCACATTTTAAGAAAACACACTCAAAACACAGGTTATCAGCAACTTAAAACCAAAAACAACCCTCAAAAAATCTTTGATTTGTTATGATTCTAGTCAGGATTGCAGCCTTTCTATACCAACAAGAACCCTTTCAAATGCCCTTTTCTAGCCCTAAAACATGCTCCAAACTAAAGTCGACGACTTTCGATCTAAAAACAATGAACCTTTTACTTCTCACCTTTCACCCAATTCCCAATTCTTAATTCTTAATCCTTAATTATTCATTATTCATTATT
>JACCDK010494795.1_pt1 | contig 15804 bp, 20 predicted proteins | sample 7445871 | NCBI WGS metagenome assembly JACCDK01 (sample SAMN15323436, study PRJNA562643) | freshwater metagenome | isolation source: river surface water | place: USA:Blue River Watershed | collected 2017-08-15 | reverse complement strand
ACCCGACGCGCCACACTGATCAGCGAACCGGGTCGGGTGCGGCTCAACGATCCCCGCATCCGTCACCCACATGTCCTCCCCGCAGTCCGGGCACACATAGCGTGTCGCCGGGGGCAGTGCGGCGGCGATGCGTTCCACCGACCGGGTCGCCATCGGCCTAGGCGGGCCGCCGCCTTTGGTGACGAGGATCCGCGACGCCACCTGTTCGCACGTCAGCTTGGTTGCGGTTTTCGGGGACCAGTGCCAGTCATCCGGGGTGAGCATGCGGTGCTGAAGCCGGCGGATCACAGCGGTTTTCTCCTCGGGCCGGTTCAGGATTTGCGGGGTGCCGTCGACGGCGTTGTTCACCGCCCGCCAGTCGATGTCACTCACGCCACATCGGTCTTCCCGTACAGCGCCACGAACCGCTGCATCAACTCCTGATTACGGGGGCAGAACTCCATCACCGACACCCCGACGATCTGCCCCGCCTCGAACTGGGTGAACCCGTCCCCCTCAATCGCCAGCAGCACACCGAGCATCCCGGCGACGGAATTGTGGTCATCCAAGACCGGGCAGACAGCGTCGCGGCCGTACCGCTCGACGTACTCCACCACACTGGGGGCCAGGTCGTCGGCTTTCGCGGTCGCCGCGAACGTCAACACCCCCAGCGCAGCCATCAGCACGATGAGGAGGGTGACGGCGATGGCGTCCATGAGTTTCGCGCGGCGTTCCCGCGACTTGGACAGCCACAGCCGCTGTTCCATCGCCTTCATGTCGGCGGCGTAGTCCTGGGCGGTGGAGACGGGGTCGGAATGTATTCTGTCGGTGCTCACTGCTACTCCTTCGGTTTTCAGTGGGTTGGCCGCCACGGAGGGAAGCCCGTGGCGGCTTTTTCTTTCAGTCGCCGATTGCGGCGAATTGGGCTGCGCGGTCGCGGAGGATGGTGACGTGTTCGTCGAGTGCGACGAGGAATGGGCCGTTGGCGGTGTGTGTGACTGTGTTGCGGAATGCGTGGATGTATCTGGCTGAGGTGGTGAGCAGTTCGGAGGTGTCCACGTCGCGGGAGTGCCCGGCCGGGGGGTGACCGGCGGCGGGCTGAGCGGCGGCGGGGGGGAGCCGGCGCCGCACGTTCTTCTCAACCACGGACACACCGCGGTCGACGAGTTTCACGACAGCGATCAGACCGTCAAGGAGCAAAGTAATCACGCGCCGAACCCCTCAGCGGCGAGATCCCACACCCACGCCGGCCAGGAGTTGACCCAGCCGTACAACTGGTGCTGAACCTGGGTGGGCTCGACGCCGCGGTTGCGCCCGATTTGACCGGCGCACGCGCCAAGCTTCCGCAGATACTGCGTCGATGTGGGCAGCCCGTTCAGTCGGGCGTAGGCGACCGCGGAGAACCAGTCGTGCTTGCCTTCGATCGCGTCGAGGCGTGCCTCGGTTTTCTCGGCGATCTCGCGGGCCTGCGCGGCGTCCCGTTGCGCGGCTTCGATCTGGTCGATAGCGGCGCGGAGGACGTCGAACTGGTTGAGCGCGGGAACGTCGACGGCGCGTTTGTTGAAGTAGGCGTCCAACGCTGCGGCGGCTTCACGCTGGTAAGCGATGAGCTTTGACCGGGATTCCGTTGCCACCCGGTTTTCGTCAATGGTGGCGAGCCACAGGGGGACGGTTCGGCTGTCCACCATCGCCATGTCACGGTTTTTGCCGTCCGCAGCAACTGTCCCCCGCAGGGCTACGGTTGCCCATGACCTGCGGCGTAGCTTGTCCAGTTGGGTGCTGTAGTTGATGCCTAGCGAATCGCACATCGGCTTGAGAGCTACCCAGATGCCGCCGTCGTTCTGCATCGCCAGCAATGCGTCGGCGCCGGGGACGATCACCGGAACCAGCTCAGCGGTCATGCGGCGTCACCGGCGGTCAGCAGTGCCTCGATGTCGGCGCGGCGGAACCGGCGGTGGCCGGTCGGGGTGCGGAACGATGCGATCCGGCCGTGTTTCTCCCAGCGGCGGAGGGTGTCTGCGGAGATTCCGATGAGGGCGGCAGCCGCACCTACGGACAGGTGGTCTGCGTTATTCGCAGGATGCTTGTCTTGCATGGGGCAGAGTCAAGCATCCTTGTGTTTATTTGGCAAACACTGTGGTTCTGCGGCGTGTCGCGTTTTAGTCAGTTGATCCTAGCTATTGCACATTTCTGCATGGGTATGCCATAGTTTCGGTATGACTATCCAGACGGACATCCAGTATCCGGTCTGGACTTTGGGGGATCGCATCCGCAAGGCCCGGACCATCACCGGAATGAAGCAGGCAGAATTCGCAACCCGAATCGGAACCAAAGAAGGCTCACTAGCCGCATGGGAAACCGACCGCTCACAACCACGCAACATCGTCGCGGTCGCCAAGCGCATTGAAGCACTCACCCGCATCCCCGCAACGTGGATCCTCGGCCTAACAGAAACCCCCCCACCAAACCCCGAAGGGCCTGATGGAGGGGCCACGCTCCCCCGGAAGGACTCGAACCTTCAACCGCCCGGTTGGTGGTGTAACGAACCTTCCATACCTCTGCAAAACGCCGCATGAACCTTCCACATGTCAGGTTCGATCTCCACCTTGTGAGCAACCGAGGGGAATACCAACTCGCACCCGCATGGGAAACCGCCGTCGCCCAATGGGCCGACCACCTGACCGCCGCCGGCCACACCCGGCCCACCATCAAACTCCGAACCTCCACCATCCGCCGCATCGCCCACGAACTCGCCACCCCACACCCCCGCGACGTCACCGGCGACGACCTGGTAGCACTCGCCGCCAAACACCCGTGGTCCCCGGACTACCGGCGGTCCGTCCGCACCAGCCTCACCCAGTTCTACACATACCTCGGCGGAGCCAACCCCGCCGAACAACTCCCCAAAACACCCGAATCCGTCCCCAACCCCAAACCCGTCCCCGACCCCATCTGGGAACAAGCATTCGGCGCCGCCGCACCCCGCGAACGACTGATGCTGCTGCTCGCAGGGCGGGCCGGGCTGCGCCGCGGGGAAATCACCCGGCTACGCCACGAAGACCTCACCGGCCACCCCGGCCGCTGGACGCTCCACATCGCCGGGAAGGGACGCAAACCGCGCACCATCCCCATCGCCGACGACGTCGCCGACGCCATCGGAACCGGAACCGGCTGGGTGTTCCCCGGCAACGACGACGGGCACCTGTCGGCGAACTGGGTCGGCAAAATCCTGTCGGATCTCCTGGGCCCGGGCTGGTCGGGGCACAAGCTGCGGCACCGGTACGCCTCGCGGGGGTATGCGGGGACCAGGGACATGTTGGCGGTGCAGCGGGCGTTGGGTCATGCGTCGCCGGCGACGACGCAACGCTATGTGGCGGTGCCGGATGACACGGTGCGGGCCGTCGCGAACGCCGCCTAACTTGCCGTGTCACGAAACTGGCGTTATGCTTCATTTCATGACCAATCAGGATGTGTGGCCCGACGACCACACCACCATCAGCAGACGAATCCGCATGCACATGGGCGACAAACTCATCACCCACAAAGCCCTCGCCGAAGACGCCGGCATCGCCCGCGCCACCCTCACCAACAAACTCCGCGACAGCAGCCAATGGACGATCGCCGACACCGTCGCCATCGCCAAAGCCCTGAACAAATCCTGGCTGTGGGTCATGACCGGAAAGGACGGCCAGTAAATGATCAACGACATCCTCACCGAACTGGAAAGGCTGGCCGCCGAGGTTCAGACCAAGATCGACGCGGAGGCGGTATCCGGCCCCGGCGGCAACATGTACGAATACATGAGTCTGCGGGGGCAGAAGGACGGCCTCCTCGACGCCATCCACGCAGTCAAAATGGTGGACTTGCAAAGCATCTTGAACGCACACAACAACGCCATGCGCGCCGCGCTCGAAAACTAGCCCCCCCAACAAGAAGTGAAGCCCCCGAACCTGTAAAGGTCCGGGGGCTTCCCTATCCCAACCAACCAAGGAGAGACGACACTCACAGTATCACAACGCCAACTCCTGCTGCTGCTCATCCCACCGACGATCCAACTGATCCGCCTCATCCAACGCCTGATGCAAACGGCGAACCACATCCCCGAACACCCCATGAATGCCCGCGATCCAATCCGCGTCTCGCTCCGACAACCCCGACGCGATCACCCGCTGGCTATCACGCCCCTCAGCGACCAGAACATAGCCGTGCTCAGTGGACTCCGGGCGCCAAAACATATCCTCCGCCCCCGACGTCTTCGTCCACTCCTGATATAAGTGGTCAAAGAAATCGCGGGCCTCATCACGATCGACCATCAGTCCTCCACATAATCAGGTAACGCGCACGCCGCGTTCAGCAGCCCGTTCGTCACATAATCAGACTGCCCATCAGGCCAAAACGACCACGCCGTCGACTCAAACCCACCCGCCGTCAGCCGCTCCAGGCCCACCACCACCACCAGATGCTGCGACAACTGCCAGCCATCCCCCTCCTCATCCAACATCTTCTGGAGGGCCGCACGCAGCATCTCCATCGCAGTCATGACACCGCGTGCTGCTTCCTGTCCGCGATGATCTCCCGCGACAACTGAATCATCATCCGCACATTCCCGATCTGGATCAAACCACCCAAACCGCCGGCCATCGTCCACTGCTGAATCAACGACCGATCCACATGCGCCGCCAAAAACCCCAACACCAGGAACGTGATGAACAAGCCCGGAACCTGCAACTTGTAGGCGGTGATCCTGTCCGGGATCATCGCCCCGATCAGGCACATCATGGATCCGATGATCACCGCGACGGCCAGCCGGTCCTCAAGCTGCTCGGAGATCAGCGGATCCACCCGCGGCACCCACAACACATAAATGCCGGTCAGTAGCAACCCAATCCAGACCGGTGTCGTATAGCAACCTTCGCGGTCAAGCCTTCGCATCGGCGGCCACCTCTTCCTTCTTCCCCGACGGCGCGAACAACGTGCCCAAAGCAGCGATCAACGCCTGATCCACCGCCACCGGCGGCTTCAACCCCTTCACCAAAAACCCGACATGCACCGCCGCCAAACCGATCACCGTCATCCCCGAAATCACCTTCCGAGGGGACGACTGCGCCAACTGTTTCAACGACTGCCAATTCACCACGCACCTCGCTTCGGGGGACGGTAATGCGGACCGTACAAACGAGTCATTCGGATTTCACGGCGACGTGACCACCACCGACGCACCCAGTTCATTGCAACTCGTTGAACGCTTTTTCAGCCAGCGACCCCGCATTCAGGGTCGACGTCATCTCCCGCAGCCGGTCTAGATTCTGCTGCGCCTCGTTCGCTTGGGCCACCACCGCGGCGGCGGACTGCTGCATCTGATCAATCGGGGACAACGGCGGATCGTGCAAACCCTCACCGATCTGCCGGTGAGTGTGGTGCGCCGCGGTCACCGCCCCCCCAGCGCCAAGCAGCGACGCCAGCGACAACAACAACGTGTTCGAGTTCTCCGCCTGCCCGCCGTCAATCACCCCCGCCTGCACCCCAATCGGGATCACAGCAGCGATCAGGCCGGTCACCAGATACACCCAGCGGCGCATCTGCGCAGTCACGAGATGAACCTTTGCAGCACGTCGGGCTCCTTCTGCTCGAGGTCGGTCAACACAACTTTCAATTCGTTCTGATCCACTTTGCGTAGAACGTGCCGGGCGCGGCGGTCCCCGGCGGCGGCGTCTCTGACAAGCTGACGGATCGCGTCGTCGTCATCCGCCTCAAGGGCGGACCATTCGGTCCACCAGCGGTGCCACACATCGTCGTCCTTCGGCTGCACCACCACCGACGGCTGCGCTTGCGGTTGGGTCTTCGGGGACGGCGCCGCCACACTGGCATACGCATAAGCGTGCGGCGGGATCGCCGACCCCGCCTGCTGCACCGACATCCAGTAGCCGAACGGCCGGAACCCCGGATCGGCGATCCAGAAATGCCGGCCACCCGGGCCGTCGTCGGCATACCCGGCGCAGCACACGTAATGCCAGATTTTCGAGCCGCGGTACTCCGGGGACGATGAACCCCGCGTCCCCACCGGGAAGTTGGAATGCGGCACCTCGAAATTCAGGACGCACGGATAGCCCGCGTCGATGCTGTTCTTCACGTTGTGCCACAGCGCCTCAACCTGATCCGGGCGGGGCGGGTCGTTCGGCATCCACTGCGCCACATACTTCGCCTCGGGCAGCAGCTGGTTGAGGATCGGTAAAGCCTGCTCGACGGTGTTGGTGCCGTTCTCGTTCGTGCCGATGTCGCGGATCAACTGGTCTTCTGACCGGATCACACCGCGACTGTTCAACGCCACCTGTACTGAGGCGGGGCAACAATCCCAGGCCCGTTCCTGCGCGGTCACGGTGTGGTCATACGGCAACACGATCTCCACTAAGACGCTCCCTTCACATCAAGCTGCCGGGACAGATCCGCGATCAACTGCTCCCGCTCATCACGCTCCCGATCCAAACGGTCCGCCTCATCAACCGCCTGCCGCAAACGCCGCACCACCTCAGGCATGCACCCATGCACCCCGCACAACCACTCCGCGTCCGCCTCCGACAACCCCACCGCCACCAGCGTGCGGGAATCATCACGACCCACCGCATACACACTGAACGTGTCGCCGTGCCGCTTAGGCTCCCAATACGACTCCGCCGCCCGGGTCGTCGTCTTCCACGCATCAAGCAGCACAGTGAAGAACTCGGCGTCGGTCAATGCCACGCCACCCCCTTCAACTCCACACCCGGATGCGTCAACGACACGAACGTCACCATCGCCATGCCGAACCCGACATACTGCCCCGGCGGCATCGTCACACCCGACACCGTGTGAACCATGATGTCGTTACGCCAAAACTCCAACGTCCTCAACGTGTCATCCCACCGCAGCTGCAAAGAATCCCCATCCAGAAGACGGTGGATCGTTTTCGCTGAACCCAGATTCGTGACCGCCCCAGTCGACGAGGTGTTCAGGAACTGCACCGACGCGCCCTTGGTCACATCCAGGCCGCCGATCTGATTGACCCGCACCCCCACCGCCGACACCACCGTCGCCCCCGGCGCCGGCTCGTGACACCACAACTCGAAATACGCCCCCGCCACATTCGGGGCAGGGGCCTTCGACAGCACCGCCGACACCTTGCCCTGCGGCTTCGTCGCCGGCTTCACCACACTGCGGTAACGGATCGACCCCGTCCCCGACAACTTCTTGTAAACCAGATAGCCGTTGCCGTCCGGCCCCCACTTCACCGCCCCCGACGGGTTGAACACCGACCACGCGGTGTTCGGCAGCGTGTCCGCCAACGGCCAATCGAAATCGTCGAACCCGCCCGCGTTCTGCAACGCCTCGAGGCGCTCCACACCCATGTTCGCGCGGTCCGCCGCCGCCTGCGCCGCATCCGACGCCGACTGAATACCCAGAATCGCGGCGATCGCATCCTTGATCGGCGTCTTGGACCCCGTCGTCCCGTTCAAACCCAACATCCCGTCGAGCCATTCCTGAAACGCGGTGTTGATCGTCGCCAGCCCGTTACTGTTACCGATCACCTCACCCTTAACCGGGTTGAAAATGTCGTTGATCCATTTCTGGAACGCCGCTTCCCGCGCATCCTGCGCGGCTTTGAACGGCCCGAACGTCGCCGCCAGCCAATCTTGGTACGCCTTCTCCCTGGCGTCCTGGGCTGCGGAGAACGCCGGGAAAGTCGTCGCCAGCCAGTCATCCCACTTCGCTTTGTTAGCGTCAGCAGCGGCTTTCCACGGATTGAAGGTTTTCGCGATCCAGTCCTGCCACGCTTTCTCCCGCGCATCCTGCAACGCCGAAAACGTCGCAAACGTGTCCCGCAACCAATCATCAAACTTTTTGCGGTTAGCTTCCTGCGCATCCTTCAACGGAGTGAAAATGTCCCGCAACCACTCCTGCCACTGCACCTCCCGCGCATCCTGAATGGCTTTCCACGGACCGAACGTCGCATCAACCCACTCTTTCCACGCATCCGCGCGGGCCTCCTGCGCCGCTTTCCACGGCCCGAACGTCTTATCCAGCCAATCTTGGAACTCTTTGCGGCGCTGCTCCGCTTTCTCCTCAACCTCGGTCTTCCACGGCAAATACACCGTCGTCAACCAGTGCTGCCAATCCGCCTCGCGCTGCGCCTGCTTCGCCTCGATCGCGGTCTTCCACGGCTCAAACGTGGTCCGCAGCCACTCCGCCAAACCCTGCAACGTCTTCGGGCGGAACGACTTCACGATCGCCTGCACAGCGCGGTCTTGATCTTCCCAATCGGCGTCCGTCGTTCCCCAGGTGAACGGTTTGAACATCGCGAGGACCGGAAGCGGCAACTGATACAGGCCGCGTTCAAGCGGACCCAACGGTGTCGACCCGTCCGACGGGGCTTCCACCCCACCGATCATCGCCTCAAGCAGATTCGGGGAGACGTCCTGCCCGTAATGCCAGCGGCCGCCGCCGACTTCGTACACGTCGTCGGGCCGCCACGGACCGGTCACGGGGAGCCCGGGGCGTAGAAGTCAGTGTGGTCGTGGCGGTCACGCAACTGATGCCACAGCGCCTCCCGCTGAATCGCGGACATCTCATCTACGTTCAACAATTCTTCCGGTTCGGGTTGCTGCGCGTCGGGGTCGTCGATGGGAACCCAGCGCGCCGACGCGTTCAGCCCGTTGGGCTGCCCGAACTTCGCCGGCACCAACTTGACCCGCTGTTTGGGCAGTTTGTCGACGTGGATCATGCCGTTCTCGTCGGCGAGTTTGCGGATCTCGTCGACGTGCCGGAAGCCGCACGCATGCAGGTGCGCCGACCAGTCCGCCAGGATGTGGGGGTGGGTGATCGCCCCCGACCCGGCGATCGTCGGCGCCAGATACAACGCCCACGCCGCCATCTGCCGGGGATCGCCCATGTTCGCGGTTTCCTGCCGCACATGCCTGCGGTGCCTCACCAGATACCCACCTCGTTGCCGATTTGCGTGATGTCACGGATCCGGTCATACAGCTTCATCATCGGGTCGTTCTGCTCCGCGAATCCCAACTTGATTTCCCACATGCCGGGGCCGTCCTCACCCCAACTGTATTTCGCGGACTTCACCCTCTCAACGAAGATCGTGTCCGGGTCCGGGTAGCCGAACACGGTCACCCCGATGCGGTCACCGATGTTGTAGTGAGCCCCGAAGTGGTAGGGGGCGGCGTCGCAGATCTGCACGTCGATTTCGACGTGGGCGCGTTCTTTCCACATCTCGGCGCGGATCGCCATCGACGACGACGCGGTAAACGCTTTCATGGGTCCACCAGCGCGTTTTTCGTACAAATGGAAGTCCCCGAGGCTGGTCAGTTTGTCTTCCAAACCGGCCAGGGGAGTGCGTGACGGTGCCGAGCGGGTCGTGGGAACCTCGTTGAAAGCCATCGCCGAGTTGAAATACAGCAGCTTCGCGACAGCGTCGATGATGCCGCCCAGTGAAGGCATCTCAACGGGGATCGCACCCACCGGGGCGCCCGACGCCGCCTCAAGCGCACTGTTGATCACAGCCGACAGGATGTCGCCCCCCGCGTTCACCGCGCTGCTGGCCAATTCATTCAGGCCGGGGCACGACTCGCCGCCGGCGATGTAGGAAGTCGATTTGGCCTCAACGTATTTGAACTCCGAGGACTTGATTCCCGACAACGGCGATTCACGGAACACCACCCACGGCGCTTTGGCCCTGGTGCCTTCCCAACCCGGCCGCCAATACTCCTGCGGATACGTCGGCTCACCCCGATACAGGTTGATGTTCTCCGTCGTGCCATCAGAACCGATGTTCACGATCGTGCGGACCATGCCGGTCAAGACACTGCCCCCGAATACCGTTTCGTGCTCAAAACCGCTGTTGTCCTCCACATCCCAAACGAGGCAGCCGTGCCTCAAATTTATGAACGACAGCATCTTCTCGGCGATCGGGATGTTCAGGGTGCCCTTGAGGTCGGAGAACGGGTGCTCGTCCTCGTCTTTGAGGTAGCGGCGGCACACCATCGTCAACTGGGCGGTGTTCAATGCTTTCTGCGCCACGTCGAAGAACGTCTGGAACCTGGAATACACGATGTCCAGGGGGGTGTTGTCGGATAGGAACGTGAACGGCTTGATCACGTTGCGCCAATGCTTGACGTTGAAACTCGGACCCATCCATTCCGTCGGGTCCGTCGGATTGTCGGGCATCGTGAACCACGACGACTCCAAACGGAACTGGTTCACGAAAAGTGTTGTGAGGAGACAAAATTTCAGCGGCCCGGCGATGACCCACACCTTCGGGAATTGCACGACGTCAGCCCTGAACCAGGGGTTACAGAACACGAGGATGTGACGCAGTTGCTCAAAATCGTGAATGAACACGATTTCAAGGAACCGGTCGCCGTACTGATCCTGAACGACCCGGTAATACTCCATGCGCCCCGACCATCGGACGTTGCCGGGCTGCTTGTCGAACGTGACATGCACGTTGCGTTTCGCGCGTCCTTTGAACTGGATGACCCACTGCGCTAAATGGTGGTCGATGGGCAACTCGATCGTGGCGGTGCCGGCGTCGTTCTCGACGAACTCGTACTCGCCTTTGCGTTCCCCCGCCACGGTGCCCCGATAGTTGTAGTCGCCGTCCCACAGCCTGATCGTCGGCGGGGTCAACCGCATCTGTTCGCGTTCGTCGCGGACCCGCTGCACATGGTCGCGTAAACGCAGATGGTCATCCAGGGTTGCCAGGTTCATGTCAGTGCATGCCCCACGGTCGCAGCCACGGACGCGGCAGATGCACCGCCACGGACTGCCCGGGCAGGCAGCCGCTGGCCGTCACCTCAAACACCACCTGACCGGTGTACGGCGGAATGTGGTGCAGCATACGGACTCCGTTCATCCGGCCCCACAACTGCGAACCGGACTCCGACGTCACCTGCTCAACCCGCGGGTCGGAATCCACCCACGCGTTCTCCGCCGGATAGGTGTGACCCTCGGTGATGGTTTCCACCAGGATATCCGGGGTCACTCCCGGGGGGCAGCCCGTCAGGCGGGTCGCGTCGCCAACCATTTCCGGCATGTTCTTGCCGCCGAGAAGTTTAGTGAACGTGATCTGGTAGGGCTGGCTGCCTTCCGACAGTGTCTCCACCGCCACCTTCGGTTCCTTACCGCCGGTCAGCAGCAGCGGGTTGCCGACGAACTGGCCGACGTTCGCCCCACCCAACCGGTTACGGAACGTGATGCGGTAGCGGCGGCCGCCGACCTTGGTGCGTTTGACCGAAACCGCGATCCCCGCCCCGCCAGATAAGCCGCCGGCATCCCCGGTGATCGGGTTGATGTTCACCCCCGCAAGGGTGTTCTGGAACTTCACCGTCCACGGCCCGCCGCCCTTGAACGGCGGCGAACCTGACACCGAGATCGCGAACGGCCCGATGTTCGGCAGCTTCGCCAACGCGTTGGCTACCCGGAAATTCCCGGCGTTGTACGGAATCGGGTCGGTGGTGTGCCCATCCAAAGTGAGGGTGAACGTGCCCGCCGTCGGTTCCCCGACGAGGAAGATCTGCTGCTCGCAGTTCTGGGTGAACTGCACATCCACTTCGGCGTCGGCTAAACCCACCACCGGCAGTGCGGCGATCTTCGCGTACAGGGTGACCGCGTCGGCGTTGTACGGAATCGGGCCGGTCGTCTGCCCCTCCAAGGTGAGGGTGAACGTGCCTCCGGTGGCGCCGCCTTCCAGTTCGATGGTTTGCACCTCGTTGATCGCCGGGAGTTGCGCGACGTCGACGTCGCCGGCCGCGACTTGGGCCAGTGCCTCCAACGCCAGCCGCAAATCCCGCGGCGCCACATCATGCTTGAGGGCGGTGGTCGTTTCAGCGCCCAGCGACAACGTCCAGGTGCCGCCGGTGGGGCGGCCGTCGACGACGACGGTTTGCACCTCGTCGGTGCGCAGACCGCCGATCAGGGACGGCAACGTGATCCGCCGGTTCGCTTTGTCATCGTTCTTGAACGAATAGTCCGGGATCGTCCAGATCGTGGCCCGCGATTTCGGGGCGCCGAGCCACGGCAGAGCAGGCACATACGGTTCGGCCGGTTCGAACGTCGACCCCGGGCATGACCATTTCGGCCAGATAGGCTGGTCGGTCGGGTTCGCCACCGGCACGGTGATGCGAATCGTTTCCGTGGGCAGTTTCTTCTTCGGCCACGGCCACGGCAACTGCAACGCGTTCGGGTCGAACGTGGTGTCGGTTTGGCACACCCCCACATGCACTTCGTCGTCCTGATACCAGAACGGGTCCAGAGCCACCACCACCATGTTGGTGCGGTTCACCGTCTTCATCGTCGGGTCGGTTTCCCAATCCACTTCCGGGGATTCCCCAAGCCGCAGCTTGATCCAGCGACGCCCGGACTGCGCGGTCGTGATGTGCATGCGGGCATCGCGGTCAAACGCCCACGCTTTGCGCCACAGCGAGTCCCGCGACGCCCAGGTGTCGCACTCCTCGTGCAGGATCTCCACACCGAACGTGATGTCCCTCTTCTGGACCCGGTGAGCCAGATACCTTTCCCCCGGCCAGTTCCCCGGCGCTTCGGTGACCACCTTCACGGGGGGTTCGTACAGGCCGGTCACTTTCGTGCCCAGCCACACACCCTTATCGCCGGCGTTCGGGCCGGCGATCGTCCACCAGCTGCCGTCGACACCCTCGATTTCGATGATCGTTTCCGGTCTCATAGCTCCGTTATCCGAATTGCAGGGAGTTGCGGTTCTGGGTGACCCGTTGAGCCGAGATCGCCTCGTCAAGGTTGGCTACCTGGAAGATGTAGTTGACACCCTGACCGATCAGGTCCGGGATCATGCCGTCACCGGACATGCCCAGATCAGAGGTGAACTGCCCGACGGTGGACTTGACGAAATCGGTGGGGATTTTCTGAACGCTGTCCATCAGCAAGTTGTAAGCCTCCGACGTTTTCTCCACCTCCCCGCCGTACTTCTTCTGGTAGTCGGCTTGTTCCTGCATCAGGCCGATCTCGCGGCGGCGGGCGTTGATCTGATCCAACTCCGCCTGCAACGCAGCCCGCGCCATCTTGTCGGGCGCTTGATCTTTCTGAACCCCCAGCGTTTTGGCCCGAAGGTCAAGGACGTCTTTCTCTTTCTTCAACTCCTCGAGGAACGCCGGGTCGAGGTTCACATCGACTTTCACGCCTTCGCTCATCACGCCGTTGATGCCGTCAATGACGGTCTGCGCCATCTTCGACGCCTCTTCACCGGCGAGGTTGGACGTGTTGGCGATGCCCTGCGCGAAGTCCCGGCCGATCGCCTCACCGGACTTATCGACCCACCCGGACCCGGAGAACGGGCCTTTGTCGGCGGGGGAGTTCGGGAAGAAGGCCCTCGCGGCGCCCATCAAACTTGACGCGGCGGCAGAGACAAGCCCCACTTGGGATTCGAGTCCTTCAGCGAAGCTCGCGCCGATCGCCTCACCGGCGGAACGTGCAGGACCGGTGTAGCGCATCATCTGGTCGATGATCTGCTGGCAGGCGTTCGCCACCCCGCCGACGGCCTGCACCATCGTCCCCTCGATCAACGTCGGCAACGTGCCGAACCACGCCTGGGCCACCGCTGGGACCGCCGCCAGGCCGGCGTTCAACGCGCCGAGGATCTGCGCCACTCCCCCCGCCGCCGCCCCGGTTGCCGCGTTCATACCCGCCGCCACCGCCGAGGACACCCCGTTGAACGCTGCGGCGACGGTCTGATACATCGGGCCGCCCAGCCCCGAGGACAGCGCAGCGATCATCCGCCCCGACATGTCCTGAACCGCCGCGACGCCGCCTTGCAACCCGGCCACGATCGTCGTCGGAACACCCGCCAGGCTGGTGCTGATCTTTTCAGGCACTAACTGCAACGGCGCCAGCGCCGTATCCAACTGGCCGCCGAACTCGCCTTGGAACTGCTGCAAGCGGGTCATCGCCGCCGAGATCGCGGTGTCCACCTGACCGGACACCGCCATCCCGATGCCTTCTTGACCCATCCCGCCCGCCGAGAACGTCTGCTGCAACGAACTCCTGGTGGTGTCCACCGCGATCTGGAACTCTTTGTTCAGGTTCGCGCCCGCTTCCTGGCCGCTGGCTTTCGCGGCCTGCGCGAGTTCCCCGCCGCGTTCCAACCCGAGCCACTTAACGATGTTCGCGTTGTTGTCGATACCGAAGTCCGACAGCCAGCCCCACAATTTTTTCTGATCGGCTTGGTCGTACTTCGGTGGCTCCGCGCCGGTGACTTTCTCAATCCAGTTACTGGCGCCTTTGATGGCATCGACGGTGCTGCGGATGCCTGACACGATCGCCGCGACATCCTCAAACCCCGACTTCAGCAGAGGCAACGTCGAATTGACCAGCGACCGCAGATCTTCTGCGAAGCCCCGCAACGCGTTCCCGAACTTCGGGTCGGCCAGCGTTTCGAAACCCCACTTGCCGATGTCTTTGAACAAACCGCCCAGTTCGCCGGCCACACCGCGAAGGTTGTCCAGCATCGTGTCGAGTTGGCCGCTGTCGGTGACTTCAGCGATCCACGTTTTGAAGTCGGCGCCCATCTTGGAGAACGCTTCTCCCATGTCGGGGAACCGCTGCGAAATCGTGCCGATCAGGTTGGTCATCCCGGCGGTGAAGTCCTGCATTCCGGGGATGGCTTTGCGGATTCCCACACCGACGTTGTTGAACAGTTTCTGCAACTCGGCGAGGTTCGCGTCCTCAGTCAAGGAATCGACGATCCCGCCGAACGCCTCCGACAGCGACACCGCCACCGTCGACATCGACTGCGTCAAATTCGGCAGCAGGGTGTTGTTGATCTTCTCAAACGCCGGGATCATGCCCTGCTCGAAGATCCCGGAGATCGTGGTCTTCAACGAATCGAACGCCGGTTTGGCGCGTTCGGCGGCTTTCTTGATGCCGTCCATGCCCAACGCCACCACACCCATCGGGGCGATAACACCGGCCAGGACACCCGGGAGCGCCACCAAAGCCCCCGACAGCAAAGTGACCGCCGGCGCGGCGAGCGCCATCACCGCCACGGCGATCCACGCCGCGTGGGTCATTTTCCCGATCGTCGTCGCAGCGACTTTCGCCCCTGCGGCCACACCTCTGATCCCGGTGCCTATGCCGTTGACCGCGAGCCCGGCAGCCCGACCTAGTCGTCCTTTCAAGCCGGCGAGCGCCGCCCGGAACCCGCCGTGGCGGTCCACGTCGACCACGACGGGAATCTTGATGCGCTTAGAACGGGCGATGGCCGTCAACTCCGCGACGATCGCAAGCATTTTCGCTCGCTGCGCCGCAGCCAACTCCACCTCGGCGCTGATCTGCGCCGACACGGTCTGTTCAGCCTCTTTGACTTTCGCGGCGAGGTCGCGGCGGAAATGTTCTCCCTCAAGGGTGGCCGGTATCCGCGCTTCGATCGACGCGACAGCCTTGTTCAGTTCGTCCCGCATACGCCGCTGGAACGCGTCGAGCTTGGGAGGTTTAACCTCCGGGGACGGAACTTCTTTTGGGACGGCCTTTTCGATGAAGTCGCGGACCTCTTTCGGGTTGATCCGCACCTTCACGATCTCGTCAAGCTGCTTATTCAACGCCCGCAGCTGCGCGGCGGCTTCCTTGCGGAAACCCTTCGTGTTCGGGTGGACGCGAACAGTTACCGAGCCGACTTCAGGACCGAACGCCATTGTCTGCCTTTCTCTGCTTCGCCATCTCAAGTTTCATCCGCGCGGTGTGCGCGAAACTGCCCGGACCGTCCTTGCGTCGCTGCTGGGTATCCGGCAACGGCAACAACTCAGGCGGGGACGGTTT
>JACCDK010212452.1_pt1 | contig 15806 bp, 8 predicted proteins | sample 7445871 | NCBI WGS metagenome assembly JACCDK01 (sample SAMN15323436, study PRJNA562643) | freshwater metagenome | isolation source: river surface water | place: USA:Blue River Watershed | collected 2017-08-15 | reverse complement strand
TACTGTTTTGATGAAATCTTTTACTTCAGTTTCTGTGGCTAATTTAAGGATGGCTTCTAAATCATCTTTTTTGAGTGTATTATATCCCTTTATAGTAGGAAATTTGGATTGTATTTCTTTGATTAAATCTTCTTTTGTTTGTTTCCCTTTTTTAGCTTGTTGTGGTGCCGCGGTAGCTTTCTTTTTCATATCCTTTGTTTTTACAAATTCTTTAGCTTCTTCTATGGTAGTTAATTCTAAAAGATATTCAAGTTGCTCTTTATTTAATGATTTATAGGCTGTTAATTTTGGAAATTTAGCCTGAACCTCTTTTAATAAATCATCCTTCTTTTTAGCCACTTTCTTAACTTCTTTCTTCTTCTCTTCTTTTTTCTCTTCTTTTACTTCTTCAATGATAGTTGGTGTAATGTCAGTGAATTCATCTTCTCCTTCAACGGTTGGTATATCCACATAATCACAATTGAACCGCATTTGAACTCCCATTCCTTCAAACTCTTGAGCAAATAACTTGAAGGTGTAAGGTGTTTCTATTATATTTACCTCTGTGTTTCCACATAATTTACAGAAAGAATTTCTAATTTTATTTTCATATACAGGAAGAGTTCCACAATTATTACAAACCCTCCATCTATATTTATCTGACCTCTCCATCATACTTTCTTTGATAAATCGAGATATTCCGTGACTGATTAAACTATCACGTTCCATTTCACCTATACGTAAACCACCAGCCTTTCTTCTACCACCAGTGGGTTGTCTCGTTAATTGAACATTGGGACCCACACCTCTGGCATTAATCTTCTCAGCAACCATATGTTTCAATCGGAAGTAATATGTGGGACCAATAAAAATTTCTGTATTCATCTGTCGTCCCGTTTGACCATTATATAAAATCTCATTTCCAAATCTCTGATAATTATTTTTCTCCAAATGATTATAAATATTCTCGTAATCAAGATTGATGAAAACTGTACCATCACCCAAAAAACCCTCAATACAACAAAGCTTAGCATACACACATTCCACCAAATGACCTATCGTCATACGCGTTGGAATAGCGTGAGGATTTACTATTAAATCAGGACGAACACCATCTTTCGTAAATGGCATTTGTTCTTCTGGTAAAATCATTCCAATAACTCCCTTCTGACCGTGTCTCGATGAATGTTTATCTCCAAATTCAGGAATTTTAATTTTCATCAATCGCACCTTACAAACCTTTATATCATCCTCCATCGTTTTTGTTCCTACAAAAACTTTATCAGCGTAACCATAATAACTCTCATCACTTACGATTGACTGGTCTTTATAAATCGTCCTTTTTTTAACTTCCTTAAATAATCCATTATTAACTTCTTCCATAACTTCCACTTCCAATATCATTCCTATAATAACCGCCTTCTGTCCTCGAGGAATATAAGAACCCTCTTTTATAATACCATCATCATCTAATAAATCATAATTGGCGTGTTTAAATTGGATATTTATGCTTCCATCTTTCTTTTGCAATTCCTCCAAATACTTCTTGGGATGTTTAAAGATTATTCTCTCAAATGGCGAAACCTTTTTCGTACTTGCAGCAATTGTCTTATAATACGAAAGATGAAACATCCCTCTTTCAATTGAACGTTTGTTTATAATCAAACTATCTTCCTGATTGAAACCGGTATACGTCATAATAGCTACAATCAGATTTGCACCATTAGCCATCATATCACTACCTGTGTACTGGGAATGTCGAGTATTTATAATTGCCTTTTGTGGATAATGTTGAATAAATCCAAAGGTATCAAATCTCTTATTAAAATTAGTGGCATAAACACCAATCGCCTGTTTTGTCATTGCTGCGTGAAACAAATTTCTGGCGGCAGCGTTATGATTACTCATAGGAATATTAGCGGATACCACACTTAAAGCAGTGGATGGATGAATTTCAAGGTGAGTGTGAAAGTTATTGATATCAGCTTTAGTCATAGCAATATAACAATTATCAGTTTCCTGAGGGTCTATATATTCAATTAACGCCCCTTCTTTTTCTAACTCCTCTAAAATCTCTTCATCACTCTTCTTCTTAAAGACCTCTAATGACCTTGGATTAGTATATTCATTCTTATAATAGATTTCTTCATTTCTATTTTTATAATTATTATATTTGCCTATAATCAAATCAAACCAGTTATCAAACTTCTTTGTGAATATCCCAGATTTTCCATCTTTGAGGATTATTAGAGGTCTTACGGCTCTTCCAACATCCACATAAACCCTGATTTCATTACTTGAATTATTCCATAAAATAGAAGTAAGGATATTTATCAAGGCATTTCTTTTATAAGCCCTCAGAGTCCGCATTATCCTGATGGGGTCATTTGTAATACCATACCAACTATTATTTACGAAAACCTTTGTAACATTCTTATTCAACTTTAAATTATAATTCTCAATGGGAATTACACCAATATCACTCAAACATCTTCTTATAAACTCAGGATTGGTACCCGCCGTTACTTTCGTAAGAAAAGCAAGGTTCTTCAAATAGCCAACAGCAGCACCATCAGGAGTTTCAAATGGACACATAATACCCCATTGATGAGAATGAAGTTTATGAGGCGCTGTCACCTTTATACTTCTATCAATAGGCATATTTACCCTTCGTAAATGAGATAAGAATCCAATATAACTGATACGTGATAAATCTTGGACTTTTCCCAATTCAGGGTCGTCATCTGTAGCCAATCCCCATCGTCCCTTAAGTGATTTGGCAAAGGTATCGGCAATAACTAAAACAGGGATTAATCGATACACATTATCTTTATTTATGAAATTACTATAATCATCAGTATTTTTCCAAGCTCCAAAATAATAGAAATTATCCATAGTATCTCTTATCGTCTTTCTTAATTTCATATAAGCCTCTTGAAATAACTCTGCCAATAGAAAACCACTAATATAAATCCTTTTATTAAAATAATTATCCCTATCACTCTCCTTTCTTATTCCAAGTGCTACATTAATGAACTCCTTTGTTAAATATCCGAGATATTTACCCTTATTTTCAAAGAGATTAATATTAGGGAAGATATCAGAAGCAAATAAATATTTCACATATTCCAATGTTTTATATTTCGTGCGATATTTAATATAATCCAATGCTTGCTCTTGTGTATAAATATAAACCTTTTGTTTATCACTTTCCCTTATATAATAATTATTATAAACAGATGGTCTTATGAAATTTTGAAAATAATTGGTTTCTGTTTCATTATTATCTACACCAAAAATAGTCTCATAAATATCCTTATCACTTTCCACACCCAAAGCTCGAAATAAGATAAAAAGAGGTATTTTACCATCCACAGATGGAAGACTTACATAAATAGCTCCCTTATGTTCATTAAACTTCTCAGTAACCTCCTCGTCATCTTTTACGAGATAAAATTCAACTGTTCGAGGAACCAAGACAGTCTCTCCAATTTCACCAGAACATTTAATCTTACCTTTATAACTAAAGTTATCATCGTCTTTGATTTTACCTATAATTAGAGAGTTGTTGGTTTCCGTTTCTTGAGCAATAATGACCTTTTCTTTACCATCAATAATGAAATACCCACCACCATCATATATACATTCGCCCAATCTTTGTAAGACCTTATTTCCATTTCCATTTAAAACACAAATATCTGAATGAAGCATAATAGGAATACTTCCAATGGCAACCTTTGGAATCATTCTCGTGAAAACCTCTCCATCCTTATTGGTAATTTCAACGTGAACATCGGCATAAATATGAGTTTCATAAGTAATACTTTTCATTCTTGCATCATTGGGTGTGGTAATCTTCTGTTGTCCACCTTCAAAAGAAATCGGGTGGTCAATATAAATCAAATCAGAGTTTTTGCCACCAACATAAACATCAGCTTTCATTATTTCTGATTTTTTATTATCATCCAACTTAATCATAGTAATTGGATTATAGGATTTAATGGTCTGAGGAATAAAAGTCTTTATCAGTTCTCGATAACTGTCTAAATGATGATTTGTAAATGGATATTTATGGTCTTTAAAATGTAAATCTAATATATCCCAATCGTTCATTTATTATACTATTATAATATTATTTATTTCCTATGTCCTCCATATATACTCCTCTTCGCGTGGAATTTCTTCTATTTTTTGTCCTGTTATTTCCACAAATCGAGGATTATTAATATTAAAGTCATCTCCCATACCTCTTCTCCTTATATCATTCATATATCCCATTTCTTTATCCAAAAAACTCTTAAACTCCTTATTGGTGGCATTAAGAAAAGAATTGGCGTAGATAATTATGGCTCCGTTATTATCCAGAATGAGATTGAATGGTGAACTATTACAACCATCACAATCACCTATAAATGAGTTATTAAAAACAGACTTTGACTTTCTATTACCATTACTATCAATAAATTCAATATCTATTGAAGTAGTCTCAAATATCATCCCTTGAGTGTTGGGAGTTGGATTTTTATTTAAGAAATAAATGATATTTCCAGAATTCCTATCATAAACATAAATAATTCCATTACTGTTAATAGTTAATCCAAAACGATTATTAAATGAAAATAGGGTTTTATTGACCTCAAATAGTTCACCAAATGGTAAAACATTTCTTCCAGATACAAGTGTTCGACCCCAAGGCATATATATCAATCTATCAGGTCTTGTATTTTCGTCAAATAGATATAAAGACACAATCACTTCAGGTATTCCTGGATAGAATTTCTGTAATAATGAAAGTTCATAGATTATATTTCTACTGTAATTCTTAGAATAGTGATTTAAAGGAATATCATCTCTTTTCTCATCATTTAAATTTGTAGAATAATAATTCCTAATATATTTATTAATAATCGCGATGATTAAATCCACCGGTGATTTATAACTGGCAATATCATCTGGATTAACATCAGCATTTCTATCTCTTGCTATATTATCACTAACCTTGATATATTTCTCTAAACTTTCCTTGATTTCCTTCATAGCATAAGTTTTTAAGAAGACAGGAAGGTCTTTATTATGATTGGTGGCATTTCTTATATTTCTAATATAGCCATTCGTTTGTGCCAGACACTTATTAGGGATAAATGGGGATTGTTTAATAGCATTCTCATTATTCTTACCCTCATCATCGGTGTAAGGAGGTAACATTCGCGAGAAATCCTCGCCTTCATCAGCAATACAACCACCCTCCGCACAGAGTTTTAATAAATCCTCATAAAAACCAAATTTCTTTTCATCTTCGCCTTTGAGAATTTCTATTAAACGATAAATGGTTCTATCACTAAGATTTTTATATTTCTTCTTAAGTTCATCATAAGTAACAAGAGTGGTCTTTTTGAAATTTAAGAAATTATCATTGGTGAGAAGTGAATAGAAAAATCTTGAGGAATTCATTATATCCGTAAAATTAGTTACATATTTATATTTATTAGTCATATAAGGAACGTAAATGATAAGTTTCAATCTTCCTTTGAATTTATAAGAGATTGCCAAACTTCTTTTATAATTATCCTCATCTTTCGGTTGTTCACCCAATCCCGATGAAAAAAAACTTTTAAAATAACTCACAATTGCTAAAGAACCATCCTGATTGGGAGTAATTCTTTCCTTTCCATACGCAAAGGGGGTGTTATAAGGAGTTTTCATAGTTTCACCATCAAATATACTCCTATCATAATCCAATATTCTTCCAATCAACGCAAAAATGGGAGCAGGGATTTTAATAGGACTTCCACGATTCCCTCGATTAAGATTATTATAAATATTATCTATAATACGATTGATATGATTTTCTAAATCACCTGGATTTCTAATTTCAACATCCTCTTCTATATAAAGAGATTGAGAAGGAATATGAATTTTATCTAAATTAAACTGCTGATGTGTAAAAAAAACACATTTCATAAATTTTAGATTTCTTGCCATATAACTATAATAAAAAAATAATTTAAAATTAGCGTATATATCTAATAAATTCTTGATAAAAAACGTGGAATATTATGGTCACCAAAATTAGGATGACTATAATTATTTTAATATATATATAATTATAATTTTCAATGAGTTTTGCTATTTCATCATTTAATTTTACATCAGGAGCTTTATAAAAATCATCGAGGTTTTTAATATCTAATTGATATTTATCATTTAGATAAGTAATGAATGGTTTTATAAAATTAAAATCACTTTCTTTTTCATCAATCTTATTAAGCTCATCAATATTAACAAGATAGTATTTATAAGGGTCACCAGTGATTCTTACCTCTTTAATTAAAGCATTTAACTTTTCTTCTTTAAATTTAGAATCATCTTCTTTTAAAAACACCTTTCTATCATCTGGATAGGTTTCTATATTCGGAACTTTAGTATCCTCACGCAAGAATAGATAACTCTTAATAAGATTCATATTGACATCATTATAAATATCTGTGAATTTAAGAATATCTTTTCTGTAATTATTAAAATTAATTTCATCATAAGACTTATTTTCAATGAATCGAATGTTTGCTTTAATTTTATGTCTTATATTATAATATCCAAGAAGGATTTTGAAGGTGTCTGCGTCGGTTTTAGAAAGTTGTTCCAGAAATTTATTATTAATACGTTCACCATAATTAATTCTTTCCATTAAATCATAAATATAATGATTGAAATACCCCCTTTTATTCAAACTTTCCTCTTTGAAATTATTATCGTCCGTTTTTATTCGCAAATAAACTTCTGTGACTCCATTCATTAAATCAATGGTATCCCAATAATTACTATTATGTTCCACTTCAATTTCAATGGCAATGGTATTTAATAAACCATAAATATAAGTATTTTCAAATTCAAGTTTATTTCTATTATTATAAATATTGCTATAATTCAATTTCAAATGAATAGCTCCAGTTGCTGCAATCCCATCAATAACTTCTTTAATCGTATATTCCTTTGTTTTTTGATTTACAAATGGAATTAAACGATTGAATATTATATCTCGAATAAAACTATTTCTATTTTCATTTATCGTTTCGTCAGTTATATTACTTCGCGTCAATGATAATATAACTCGTGGATTGTTATTAATGGAAGCAACAATTGCTGTTTTTTTATTTATAATCTCAACGTTTCTTTCATATAAATCTAATTGTGATTTAATTTTACTTAAATATGGATTGATAGTTTTTCCTTCTACTTGTTGAGATAGAAATTCATTTAATCGTCTTTTATTAATAATTAACATACCACCATCTTTACTTATGATATGTGAGGTTTTCTCATAGAAATAAACATAAATATCTTTATAAGTTCTTATGAAATCATTAGTAACAACAATACCTTTATCAAATGAATTCAGATTTTTAATATCATCATCATTCAATTTTCTATTATAAACCCTAAAATCTTTCATATCCCCATTAAAATCCCCAATTTTAGTTGTTGTAAAGGTTAAATCGTCATAATTAGGTTGTTTATTTGCTTGAGAAGCCGCCACACCGGCAGCAATTGCCAAAGCAATGAAAAAGAATAGCTCCTTTGTTTCTATTAATTTACCATTTACATAAAGAGATATCTTACTTTTTTCTGAATTTGATAAATCCATAATAATAATCACATTTTGCCATTGATTAAAATTCAAGTCCTTGGCAAAAATAGCATATTTCTTTTTATTATCATTTCCTCCTATATTTACATCAAATATGAGATTATTATCGCCTTTCTTTATTCTAAATTTAACTAAATTATCATTACTCACATATTCAACAATCGAACGATTATCCGTTGTTTTAAACCAAAAGGAAAATGAATAAATTTTATTAGTGTTAATTTTTGGTATGGTTATATAACTTCCAGTTTTAAAGGTAACTATTCCATTTTCACTATCATATATTGGTCTTGGAACATTTGCGACTCCAGTCCCAGGATTTTCATTTTTAAATTGATGTATGTATACCAATGAATTTTCATATAATGAATTGTAAATCGATTTTATAATTGGTATTTCTTTTATGATTGGATTTACATTTTGATAATTACTGTAATATCTATTGAAAAACTTGCTGATATTAAAATACATAATTCTTCCGTCCATTGAAGAAATGTCATTGGTATACATATTAATAAAAGTAATGCCTCCATTTAATATATATTTATCCGAATAAGAATCATAATCTTTATTCATCTCATTATAAAACACATCATTTACATTTATGTTTATCTTAAGATAATCATTCGTATTTTCATAAATTCCATCATAACTGATGGATGTTAAAAATGGAACATCTTGTGTATAATTGTCGTCTGTAATGGTGATAATACCTTGATTTACCGTAAAATTATAATATTGATTGGTTTTAATATAATTAATCAAACCTTGTTTATTACTAATTTTTAAGTTTAGAGACGTTTGTGAATACCAATAATTATCCTCAGAATTTTCGTATGTAAGTAATGTAAATGTTCTGGAATTTTTAAGAGTGATAATCGTTGTTACAAGTTTATTATTTACAGCATTTATATCATCTACTGTAATTGTATAAAAACCATCTAATGACTCCGTATTTGGATTTGACTGTGAAACGCCAATAGGTTTTATAAATAAATAATACATTTTTTCAATAATATGAACCTTTAAGTTATAATAATCCTCTGTTAATACATCATTACTAATGATAAGTTTAAAATACCCATTTTGAATGAAATATTTTTGTTGAGGGTCTGGTGTCCTCTTACTTAGATATTTGTATTCTGCCGAGGAACGAATAAATAAATTATCTATCTTTATTTTTTTATTTTCAAATGTTACATCATCCACTGATATATAAACCTTATTATCCACTTTACTTGATTCATAAAGAAAGAAATTATTTCTTAAAAATTCTTGAAAATAGGAATCATCATCTACTTTAATTTCCAAATAATTATCATTTATCAGAGCATTGTATTTCTGTAAGATAACTGGGTTTATAGATAATAAATCGGATGGCGTTTTAATCGTAACCTTATTATTATTTATATCATCATCCTTGGTAAAATCATAATTTTCTGTAAAAAGAGAATTCATTACCTCATAATAATACTTATAATCAAGAAGATGCTTATTATTTACCATTTCTGATAAGTAAATAGTCATCTCAAAATAAATGATGTATACAAATATTATAATTATGGCGATGATAAATAAGGCAAATAAATCAATATTATTAAAATGATATAAGAAAATTCCTATTAAAACGGCGAAGAGAATAATGAGCGAATTTCTCCATAGATATATATATTCTTTCGTGCTAATATAATCAAAATCATCTCTAATTAAGTAGTTATATAAGTTATATCTCTTTGTATATAACTCCATTCCCCTTATTTTTAATCTAACATTGTTTTTCTAATTGTTTATAATAATCGAAGTTCCATTTAACGATTGTAAGATTGTATAAATATAACATTAGAATTATAAATATAAATAAATATAAATAAATTATCATTTCTATTAGAGTCCTATAAAATATTTAATAACTCTATCATATATCTGTGTTTTTATATAATATAACAGTTTGAATATGTATTCATTAAATCCTGTTTCTTGTGGGTCTTTCGATAATACTATTACAGATATGATATAGAAAATGATGATATTCAAAATAACAATAAAGACGATATAAAGAATGGTTAAAAAGAATGGTATCATTGTATTTGTATTTGTGAGAATTAAAAGATTGATTTGTTTAATCTTTTCATTAATATTCGTATTCAATTTATTAAAATATTCGATTTTATCATCTGGTATTTGACTATAATAAGGCAAATCTTCGTTATACTTACGTATCATTTTTATCTCATCATTATTCATCATTGAAACAAAGGTCATCTTAATTTCACTATCTGTAAATTTGGGTTTATTATCCACATTTGTGGTACAATATTCCTTAAATTTCTCTTTTGTATCCACATCAAACACCATATATTCACGTAAATAATTATAAATATTATAAATGATTATCTTTTGTTCTAAGCAATTATCTTTATTTTCCGTCATAACACCTTGCATAAATATCTCATTCATTTCATCAATTCTCGAAGCATCATAGAGAATAGTGAAAAACTCATCATCTACAAGAATATCCTCATTATTTTCACCTGCTCCTTCAGCATTTGAATAGATGAGGATATAAGAAGCAATCTTTTCATCAATGGCTCGTTCTTTTTCATCCAATTCCTTATATGGGATATACACATAAGTTTTGAATATATATTTATAAATGACCAAATGGATTACGCTATAACTGATAATAACTGCTAATAAGAACAGGAATAGATTGGTGGGGTCAATCTCGTTAATTTCGGCCACAAAAGTTTTATCCATTACATTTGAATAGATGATTAAAATGAAATAGATAAAGATATATAATAAAAGGAGATAGACGATATAAACACCAATATTAAAAATCGTTAAATTTTGTTTTTGTTCGGTGAGGATATAAAATCTGTCATCGGAAAAATCGGATTTGGTACATCGAGTGATGGTTTTACTTAAATAATCAAGTGATAAACTTCTCGTAGAATTATCATTATTTACAAATAGGGAAAAGATATTAATAATAATATCATAAATTAATTTAAAAAGAGCTACGATAGATAAAAGAAGAATAAATAACACCATCACAATACTCAAATATACAAGCATAGTAAGACTTAGTTTAAATATTGGGACATAATCAGAGAAATAAACTTTGGATGGGTCTTTTACCAATTCATCCTTCTTCTCTTTGAGGGTTTTTATCACTTCCGCCGGGAATAATTCTTTATGTAAACCCTTTATTTTAGCAAGAACTTCTTTATATTCCTTCTCTTTATTATATCTGGTATCAGTATAAAAATCAATAATTCTTTTGTCAAAATTAGTAATCATATCATATTCACCTTGATTTAACCTTTCCTGCTTCTTATATTTCTCAGCAGCTACTTTAAGACCATCATAGAAATTATAAATTTCCTCATATTTATCAGTAACAGTTGTTTCTTCAGGTGATGTCTGTAATAATAACTTTTCATAGGCTTTCAAACCTTTATCAATCAATCCTTTGAAATCTGGGTCTGTATCATATTCCTCTCTGTCTTTCAAATAGCGTCCTTTAACAGAGTCAAAAAGATTTTTATAAGAAGCTAAAGCAAATTTTATTTCAATCTGTTGATTTTCATCTGGTGATTGTATAGATGTATATTTATTTAAATTAGTGGATGCCTCTGTGTAAATAGCTCTAAGTTTCTTTTTATCAATAGCTTCTGCTTCCATTTCAATCTTTTCATCCTTCGGAGCATTTTTATTATATTCCTGAATTATTCTATTATATTCTGCTTTTATTTGGTTATTCATTACGTCTAAATAATTCATAAAATCCAAATAAGTATAATCTTTTATGATTGCTTCGTTTTTCTTTGACTCAAATTGGTTTTTAATGGACTTAATAATATTCTCAATTTCCAATAATTCCTTTTCTGTTTCTAATTTCAAATCCTTTAATAACTCTAATCTTATTTCTTTTTTTGTTGTTTCTGTAGGTATTCTACTTAGGAATCCTTGTTGTGATTCAACATCTTTTGCTTTATTAGTTTTTGAGATTTTTGAAAGAGCCAATCGAATATCATTATTTTTAACATAATTATAATAAAGTTCAACGATTCTATCTAATGATGATGAAAGTTGATTATAAATAACTTTCAAATTATCAATAAATTTAATAAAAAGATTATAAGGGTTGTTGGCATTCGCTGGTGTGGAATCAAAACTTCTTTGAATTAATTTATCAAATTCATTCTTAAAAGGATTGCCATAATATTTGGCTGTGGTTAAATCAAATATGATATCTGAATCGAGAGTCAGGTCTTTTGTGAATGTCCTGATAAAATTAATAAATTCGGGGTTAAAAATAATAACATTAATTTCATCACTGTTAATTTTTGTCTTTTTAAAACTACCAAATAATTCCTTCAGAAGTTTATTATTATCCATTTAATTATTATAAATATAAATTATTAATGAGATTACAAGTATAATAAACATTACGAAATAATAAGCATAAACAGATATTAATTTATAACTAACGATATTAAAGATGTCAACAACAACGTTCTGAACATTATTCTGAATTCTACTAAACTCACTATAAATATAATTATAAATATCCTTATTATCTCCAAAACTCTCTGCCATTCGCTCATTATAATCATAATTTTTGGTAAAAAACATTATATCATCAAATCGTAAATATAAAATTGGATTTATTTTTTGTCTGACAACATTAATCTTATTGAAATAAATGATGTTATAAGCAGCAAAGAAATCTTTTGCTTCATCCACCAAATCAATATCAATATAATATTTAATTATCTGGAAAGTAAAGAGAGCTGATATAATCTTATCTTTATATAACTTTCCGTTTTTATCTTTAAGAGTTTTGAATTTTTCGATGCTGATATTAGCCATTGGAGCAATGTTTTGTTGGATATCATCCGTAACTGTTTTTATGTAATTATATAACTTACTTATACTCATATTACTTTTGATATCATTACATTTGCCATAAATGAAATCATAATCAAAATCTGACCTCTTATTCAAATAATTACAAATCTTCTGGGAATTAATAAAATCAGCATTAATATTATTATAAATAACATTATTTACATAATTCATCCGTTTTCCCAATGCTGTGATATTCTTATAAACCATCAAATAATAGAGTAGACCTATAGCCATAATTAAAAAACAATAGACCTTCAAATAATTAAAATGATGATGTTCGCCTTTCGCCTTTTCTAATATCCATAGCTTAATTAGTATAAATATGGGTGTGGTAACAAATATTAGAAAAAAGAGGTCTATTGAAAAATAATCATTAAAATAATACAACTTCTTCACTTGGATAAATAAAGGACTGTCAATCAATCTTGGATTTTCCTTTATGTATGAAAATAGAGTTAGTTTAAGATAGATATATAAATTATACATAGTATCTACTAATAGCCAAAAGATGCTAAATAAAAGTAGAAAAAATACGATTTTTAGGATATATTCACCCAACATTCGTGGTTCTTTACAAAAAATACCATCACCTCTTCTATTTTTTTCTATGATATCATCATAAAAAGCCTTTTTGTCTTTATAATAGGTCTTGGCCAAATAAATAATTTTATCAATTATAATTTGAAAAATTTCTGCTATGGACATTTATTTATCCTTTTATCTACCTATTATAATGATTTAATTATCCATAAAATTAAAAAGACAATTATTGGAAATGATAATCTCACAAAGAATTCCTGAGTGGACGTTAAATCAGTGCTGCTTATATAAGATGATAGATAATGAAAACCTAATTTCTCTAATGAAATACCCAACATTATCACTATAGATAAGATGAAGAGTTTCATTACCTCTCTCTTGGACATAATCATTCTATCCCAAAATGAATATTCGGGATGTCTTCGTTGTTGTTGATGAGATGCCTGTTGTTGTAATTGCTGTTGTTGTTCATATTCATATTGCTGCTGTTGCAATTGCTGTTGTTGCATCTGTTGTTGTATTTGATGTTGAATTTGCTGTTGTTGGTCTTGTTTGGATGGTGATAATTGATGCTGAGGTTGATGTTGAGGCTGCTCATAGTCATTGAGTTCGTATGCTAAATTAAGTTCGGTCATTTCTATATATAAATTAATATTATTTTATTATTATAGAATAAAGATGGTAAATTACGACGCAATTCTAAATATAATTTCTGTTGTTTTAATATTTATAATTTTATTTATAATTTTATTTGGCTGCAGATTTAGAAATAATCGTTATGAGCGATTTACCAATCCCGAAGAGGAAAAAGAAAAGAAAGATAATACGCCTGGATTATCTGATTTTGAAAATCAAATATTGGATAAATTATCAAATGGAATGCTTTCCACTGACGGTTTAACTGAATTAATTACGAGTCAGAAATTTACTCAAGAAAATCTTGAGAATATGATTAATTATGTAGAGCATTTTAAAGGTAATGTAGGTGGTAAGAACTAATCATCATCATCCTCTTCGTCCTCTTCATCCTCCATTTCTTTTTTTATTAATAATTCATTATACTTGTATCTTTCGAGAAGCTGGTCGCGTGAATATTCATTTTTATTTTCTTCATCACTTAATTGCTGGTCTTCATTTAAATATCTATATTCATTAAAATCTGATTTATAATTTGGATTTAATAATGGTTTAAATTCTTGTGTATTTATTATTTTGGGTTTATAATATTTAATGAGATATGTTATTGTATGATTTAATCCTTTAAAATCATACGGATTACCATCTGCTGTTTCAAAACGAAAGGTTATTTTGGATAATTTACCTATGGGATGAAATTCTCTTGTTGGAATTTTTGTTAATTCTACTCTTTCTTCATTGAAACCAATGCCACTCACTTTAAACTTTGCTATTCCTTGATTGTAATTGTTATAGGCTAATGACCCAAAAGCGTGTTCCTCAATTTCAGGTGACCTGATTACGATATATTTTTCTCCAATAAAAAATACTATTCCAGGAGTAGTAACCTCATATAATCCGGATATTGGATTTAATATCGAATGATACATCTTTAGGAATTGTAAATCTCCTTGATAGTTATTAAAATATTTATATAAGATACCATCATTACTGCTTTCAATATTTAAAGCACAACCTAACGTTTCTGCAAGGCTACTACGACCCATATCGATGATAAATGGATTTTTACAGGTAAATATTATTCTATTTGATAATTCAGGTGGATTCGAATAATTTACGATTGATATCGGCGAATAGATATTCGTGACACTGGGGTTTTGTGCTCCTTGAATCATTAATGAATTAAAAGTGGGTGTAAAGGTTTGAATTGTATAATTTCCCGGAGGAATTTCCAATTTTTTAAAGATATTCATATTTACGTTCTTAGAAAGACCGGTACCATTATTAATAACGCTATTATATTCACTTACACTATTCGCGATATAATAATAAATGCTATTATTATATTTATCGATGGTATACATAGCTCGCGGAATACTTGCGTCAATCACTTCAATTCCTATGACATTTTTAAAAGGAATATCGAAAGCAATCGTGTAATTATTGGGGTGTGGATAATTTATATAATCCCTCTTTTTACTATCAACGAGAAACAAATAATTTTCCTTTGTGCTATTTTTCTTTAAATAATCAACATCTTCGATTGACATTTCTCTTTTTTATAATAAATCATAAAAAATGATTATATCAATTTAATTATCTTTATTATTTTTAAAATGAGCTCAGTTGTTCCTTATCCCTATCAACCTACTATAATAGGAACAGTCAGACAAGAACATAATAAAAATAGACGTGTAAAAATAATTAATCCTAATTATAATCATGATGTTCCCATTAATCATCCACTTGTAGAACAATCTATTCCTGGTTCTACTAAAACGATAAGTTATAATCCCGATGTTCCCATTCCTTTACCAAAATTTAGACGTAGAATAAATTCTAAGTATGTTCCCAATGTTCCCATTAATCATCCACCAGTAGAATCATCTATTCCTGGTTCTATTAAAACCCCAATTTTAAGCAGAACGATAAGTTATAATCCCGATGTTCCCATTAATCATCCACCTGTAGAATCATCTATTCCTGGTTCTACTAAAACCCCAATTTTAAGCAGAACGATAAGTTATAATCCCGATGTTCCCATTAATCATCCACCTGTAGAATCATCTATTCCTGGTTCTATTAAAAC
>JACCDK011048617.1_pt1 | contig 15808 bp, 13 predicted proteins | sample 7445871 | NCBI WGS metagenome assembly JACCDK01 (sample SAMN15323436, study PRJNA562643) | freshwater metagenome | isolation source: river surface water | place: USA:Blue River Watershed | collected 2017-08-15 | reverse complement strand
CTTGACGAACCGGCAAAGCGTCCCGGTCGCACAGAGTTTGTGCGTGATCGCGCCCGCGTAATTCACTCTGCAGCTCTTCGTCGTTTAGCGGCAAAGACTCAAGTCGCTGTTCCTTGGGAAAATGATTTTCAGCGCACTCGACTTTCACACTCACTTGAATGTGCACAGATTGGTCGCGAACTCGGAGAATCTTTGGGTGCCGATCCTGATCTACTTGAAACTGCTTGCTTATCTCACGATTTAGGGCATCCACCTTTTGGGCACAATGGCGAAGAAGCACTTGCTGAAGTAGCAAAAGATTTTGGCGGATTTGAAGGTAACGCTCAAAGCTTTAGATTGCTAACCAGAATTGAAGCAAAGACAGTTGATAAAGATGGCAAGAGCGTTGGTTTAAATCTAACGCGCGCCTCTCTTGATGCAGGTACTAAATATCCTTGGCCGCGCGCAATTAATCCCCGCAAATTTGGCGTTTACGATGATGATGTTGAAGTTTTCAATTGGATGCGCCAGGGATCTCCGCCTGATCGCAAATGTATCGAAGCCCAAATTATGGATTGGTCTGATGACTGCGCTTACTCGGTACACGATTTAGAAGATGCAATTTTTGTTGGGCAAATCAAAGTAGAGAACTTTGAAAAGGATTTCGACATCCTTCACAATGAAATGCAGACTGGATACGGGTCAACAGCTACCAAGGATGAAGCCGTTGCTGCTCTGGAGCGTCTGCAACAGCTATCTTGCTGGCCGCGTTATTACGATGGATCACACCGCTCGCTCGCCAGACTAAAGGATTCAACATCACAATTGATTGGCCGCTTTGTCTTAGCCGCGGAAGTAGAGACTCGTAAAGTTCACGGAGATGGACCATTGCAGCGTTATTCAGCCGATTTGGTAATTCCTCGCGAACAACAAGTAGAAGTAGATTTTCTCAAAGCGATTGCTGGCCATTACTTAATCAATGCCGCGGTATCACAAGAGCGCTACGCCAAACAGCAGATATTGATCAAGGAGCTAGTAGAGATGCTCCATAAACATGCTGGTACACACTTAGATTCTATTTTTGCTAAAGATTGGGCAGTTGCCACAAACGATACTGAGCGGATGCGTATCGTGATCGATCAGATTGCCAGCTTGACTGACCCCGGTGCTTACGCCTTACACGCTCGCCTAAGTGCGCTCAGATAACCTCGGATAACATGAACTTATGAGCGGACGCATTAAAGATGAGGATGTCGCATACATCCGCGAACGCGCTCACATTGATGAGGTTGTAGCGGATTATGTGCAACTTAAATCAGCCGGTGGCGGACAGAAGAAAGGGCTCTGTCCATTTCACGATGAGAAATCTCCCTCATTTCATGTAACTCCAAGTAAGGGTTTCTTCCATTGCTTTGGCTGCCAAACCAGTGGCGACGTCATCTCATTTGTTATGAAGATGGATCACTTAAGTTTCACGGAAACCATTGAACGTTTAGCAGATCGCATTGGTTACCAATTGCGTTATGAAGAAGGCAATTTCACGCCGGCTCCTTCTGGAAATCGTTCGAGATTGATTTCTGCAAATGCTCTAGCGGCAAAGTTTTATCAGGACCAGTTAAATACATCGCCACTTGCGGCACACGCCCGTGAGTTAATGACCAAGCGGGGTTTCGATAAATCTGCTTGTGAAAAATTCGGAGTTGGTTATGCACCTGATGAGTGGGATGGACTAACTAAATTCTTGCGGGCTGAGGGTTACTCAATTGATGAACTTGAAACAGCTGGACTTTCAAAGATGGGACAGCGCGGGCCAATAGATAAGTTCCGAAATCGTTTGATTTGGCCGATCCGCGATATATCTGGAGACGTGGTGGGCTTCGGTGCTCGCAAGTTGGCAAGTGATGAAGAAGACCAAGGGCCTAAATATTTAAACACTTCAGAGACGCCGATTTATAAGAAGAGCCAAGTTTTATATGGCTTGGATATGGCTAAGAAAGAGATCGCAAAGAAGCGCCAAGTTGTGATTGTAGAAGGCTATACCGATGTGATGGCGGCGCAGTTAGCCGGAATCACAACAGCAGTTGCAACTTGCGGTACTGCATTTGGAGCAGATCACATCCGAATCATTCGTCGCTTATTGATGGATGATGATGCTTTCCGCGGCGAAGTTATCTTCACTTTCGATGGAGATGCAGCCGGTCAGAAAGCTGCACTGCGCGCATTTAGCGAAGACCAAAAATTTGTAACTCAAACATTTGTCGCGGTAGAACCTGATGGACTAGATCCGTGCGATTTACGTCAACAAAAAGGTGATCTTGCGCTACGAGATCTGATTGCTAAGCGCGTTCCTTTATTTGAATTTGCTATTCGAACTGAACTTGGATTGCATAAATTAGATAGCGCAGAAGGTCGTGTAAATGCGCTTAATGCCACTGCACCGTTGGTTGCGCAAATTCGCGACAAATCGCTTCGCCCTGAATACAGCCGATTGCTGGCGGGTTGGTTGGGCGTAGAAGTTGAATTGGTTACAGCCGCGGTTAATCAAGGTTTGAAAAAACAAACACAGAACACAACTAATACGCCATCTGATGAAGTTGTTGCAAATGTGCAATGGCGGCCTAACCCGCAAGAGCCAAGGTTGATTCTTGAGCGCGAAGTTTTGAAAGCGCGCCTGCAGATGCCTTCTTTGATTTCCAATTGGGGCCAGATTGAAGCAAATGCATTTACCCACCCTGCCTATACCCAGCTAGCTGCGATCATTAGCGCACATCCTGAGCAGAGTTCAGTCGAAATTTCCGATGTGACAGATGAGAATATGCGCTCTCTCTTTACCGAATTAAATGTGGAACCAATTCGCGCCGATGGCGAAGTAACCGGACACTATGTCGAAAGCATTGTTGCCCGCTTGAGAGAAGTCGCAATTTCACGTTCTATCGCCGAGTTGAAATCTTCGCTGCAGCGACTTAATCCCGTGGAGAATGAAGCGGAGTACACCGCCGCATTTAGTACTTTGGTCGCCCTAGAAACCACCCGTCGCGGGCTGCACGACCTAGCGCTTCGCTCGATTTAGACCGAAAGCGCCTCCTGCGCTAGAGTGTGCGCCTGCACGACAAGTTTGTAACCAATGCCCCATAGCTCAGTTGGTAGAGCGCCGAACTGTTAATTCGGATGTCCCTGGATCGAGGCCAGGTGGGGCAGCTTCCAAGATCTACCCATTCCTTCCAAGATGTCCAGAGCGTCCCCATAAATTTCTCATAATTAAGGGCTACTTTTTATATATGAACTTAAAAACTTCTTGGCAGAACCAGATCTGGCCGCTACGCATTTTGAGAGCCTGGCTCGGATTTACTTGGATCTATGCCGGTTGGGATAAGGCGAACGATCCAGGTTTTCTAACTTCTGGATCGCCCACATATATCGGTTCACAAATTTCCGCCTTTGCTGCAAATTCACCTATCGATTTTCTGCTCAACAGAGTTGCAGAACATCCAACCCAAATTGGAATTTTAATTATGGCCAGCGAGTTCGCAGTTGGCGCAGCAACTTTGCTTTGGATTGCACCAACTTGGGCAGCTTTCGGTGGATTTCTAACTTCACTTACCTTATGGCTAGCGAGCACTTGGAACGTTGAACCATATTTTCTCGCAAGCAACTCTGCTTACACAATTCTCTGGCTAACATACTTCCTATTTCTATACGGATCTCGCCGAAGAAGTAAAGTGACAGTTGATCGAAGAGCGTTCTTTAAACTCTCATCATTAGCTGCGATTACGGTCGCCGGCGTTGCCCTTGGTAGGTTCTTTCCAAAGGAAACGCTCGCAACCTCAAGCAGTGCTACAGATTCAAAAGCGCTACAAATTATTGAAGATTCAGCGCTAAAGGTTGGAGATACTTTTAACTTTACCTCGAAAGATGGAAATCCGGCAGTTTTATTCCGTACCAAGACCGGTATCTTTGCTTACTCAGCTGTTTGTACGCATGAAGGCTGCACCGTTGCCTTTAACTCTGCAAGCAAGAATTTACAGTGCGCCTGCCACGGAGCAGTCTTTGATCCATTTGATGGTGCAAAGGTTCTCACTGGGCCGACCAGCCAACCACTGGCTAAGATAAAGGTAGCAACCGAAGGTAATTGGATCGTAGAATCCTAAATATTTTTTCAAGCAGGTCACAGGAATCGTTAAGTAATTTAAGGAATGATCAAGGCATGAACATTAACCGCACACCCTTGAAGGTAACTGCCGCATTTATCTTTGGCGCCGTAATCGCCGGTTCTGTCGCAACCGCATCAAATACTTCGCCGGTTAGCAGCGTTTTGGTGTGTGCTGATAACCGCACTCAAGCCTTAACTCTTGCTAAAGCAGGTGCGTGTACAGGGAATAGAACAGCAATTGAAATCGGCAGCAATTCGATAAATGCTAAATCTATCGCTGCTCTAGTTACCCCTTCGGTTGTCTCAATTTCAGTTAGATCTAACACTGGCAGTGGAACTGGTTCTGGTTCTATTTATAGAACCAGTGCGTCCAATAGTTTTATCATTACCAATAATCACGTAATTGATGATGCGGTTACATCTGGCTCAATTAAAATTGAGCTCGCGGACGGTTCCGAGATTCCTGCAACTATTGTCGGACGCGATCGTGGATATGACCTGGCGGTGCTGCAGGTCAGAAAAGGAAATTTGCCTGCCATCGCAATTGGCGATTCAACTAAAGTAAGCGTTGGCGATGAAGTTCTAGCTATTGGCTCTCCACTTGGATTGGCAAACACAGTTACCCAAGGAATTGTTTCTGCCTTAAATCGGCCAGTTACCGTTGGATCTAACGATTCAACTTCTTACGTTAATGCGATTCAAACAGATGCTGCGATTAACCCCGGTAACTCGGGCGGAGCGCTAGTTGATACACAAGGTCGAATAATTGGTGTTAACTCAGCTATCGCCTCCTTAACCTCTGGTGGTGTAGGGGGAAATATCGGTGTTGGCTTCTCAATTCCAATTAATGAAGCAAAACGAGTCATTGAAGAGATTATTAGTACCGGAAAATCAACTCGCCCAGTCTTGGGAGTGCAATTCGATGACATAACAGCTGAAACCCAAGCAAAAATTAACGTGCTGACCCCAGGTGAAGGCGCACAAAGAGCGGGAATGGTCGTTGGTTCAATCATTACCTCAATCGATGGTGTGAAGATTGCTAATCGAGATGCAGCAATTGTTAAAATTCGTTCTTATGCTCCTGGAACTGTGATTACTGTGGTCGCGACTCTGCCAAATGGCACCAGTCGAAGCTACAGAGTCACACTTGGCTCTGCTCCAGCGCTTTAAAAACGAATTTACATTTACTCAAATGTCATTGTTGCTTGGGACAGGGTAACCTTGCTCTATGGCGCTATTTCGTTTGCAGATCTCTCTACCTGATCGACCAGGGTCTTTGGGCCTATTGGCATCAGCTATTGGCGCTGCCGGCGGTGACATCCGTGGTTTAGTAGTTGTTAAATCTGAAGATGGTCGCGGATTCGATGATGTAACCGTTGCAGTGCCAGGTTCTGATCCGACTGATTTACTTCAAGTTCTCGGATCAATCGGTGGCGTAGAAGTTATCTCTGTTACTCCTGTGGAATAACTACATCGCGCAGCTGACCAGCAGATTGCTCTGGCTTTAGATCCATAATGAATGCGCCCATTGCTGATTCACTTCCAGCTAAATACTTTAACTTTCCTGGTGCACGACGAACGCTAGTTATCTGCCAATGAAGGCGCAGTAAATCACGACCTTCCCGCACCGGCGCTTGATGCCAAGTTGCAATGTAGGCCATCTCTATTCCAAATACGCCATCTAATCTACGCATTACCTCCAGAGCAATCTCCGGAAAAGAATCTGATTGGCTAGATGAGAGCCCAGCTAAATCAGCGACAGGCTTAAGCGGTGCAACGTGAATCTCAAATGGATAGCGCGCTGCATATGGAACAAAAGCTACCCAATCAGCGTTTTTTGCAATTACTCGATCGCCATCTTTCAACTCGCGCGCAACAACATCATCGAACAAGACGCGACCGGTATTTTCAAAGTGCAATTGGGCAACAGCCAACATTTTTTGAACGCGTGGCGGTAGATATGAATAAGCATAAATCTGGCTATGTGGGTGTGAGAGCGTCACTCCTACTTCTTCGCCACGATTTTCAAATGGTGCAATGTGATGTATGTAGGGTTCTTTTGAAAGTTCGCGGACGCGATCTGACCAAGCCTCAAGCAAGGTTCGAACTCGCTGCGGAGTAAGTTCTGCAAAAGAACAATTGTGGTTGTCGGTGAAAGAGATAACTTCACACTTTCCTGCGGCGGTGCCGGGATCAGTTTCGGTTCCGACTAAATCTGGAATCGCCCAATCTCCCTGAGGGTCACGCATCGAAGGAGAACGATTATCAAAGACAACAACTTCGTAATTTGAATCTGGTATCTCAGTTAAGAGATCACCGGTTGTTGGACAGAGCGGACATAACTCTTTCGGCGGCAAAAAGACGCGACCTTGGCGATGTGCTGCCATGACGACCCATTCATTTACCAGCGGATCTAACCTAAGTTCGCCTATACCTGGCTGTTCTTCGGGTGCGCGCTGATCTTTCGCGTTTCGAACTTGTCCCTGCGTATCGTAATAACGAATAGTGCGGCCATCAGCCATGGCTAGATCAGTGCGAGTTACACCTGCACCAATTTTCATCACTGGGCTCATAGGAGATAACTCTAAGGGCTAACTAACCCAATTAAGAGCACATTTAAAGCAAGTATCTGCTAAGGAGACTAATTCTTAATCTGGAACTTACATCCATCGGTTGCTGGCTTCTTAGTTGGCTTCTTAGTTGGCTTTGGAGTAGCAGACGGTGAAGTTGGGAGAGCTTCTCCGATTGTGAACTCAACTGGCGCTTTGCTAACTGCGTGCGTTCCAGTCGCATCAATGAATCCAATATCTCCACGCCACGAACCTGCAGGAATACCTTTGACACTTAACTTCCAAGAGCCACTGGTAGCGCGCACGACAGTTTGCGTAGGCTTGGGGTTAATTGGAGTTAGTGGGTCTACATAAAGACGAACTGTTCCGGTGACGACAGGACGACCATCGGGTCTAGCCACATCAACTTCAACACTAAATGGCTTATCCGCTGTAGAAAACTTTATATTTTTATAGGTGAGTGAAGTCGGCTCATTTTTTGGCATTTGATCAGCAACTTCAGGTTCCCAGCGCCCCTTTATTAAATCTAGGAATTTAGATGGAGTGCCACGGAAAACATTTAGATCTAAGCGATTGCCCGGAACGCCGTATTTCGGAGCGATTCCGCACGAAGAGTATTGCCAGATTGTCCAAGTGGAGGAGCAGTTTGCAGTGGTCCAAGAGTGCACATAACAACCAGCGTTCTTTAACCCGGGTTGAGCTAATGGATCAGCTGGATTTATTCGATATTGAGCAAGCCACAATGGGTATTGCCGCAACTCTTCATCACGTACCATCGCCCCTTCCAAAAAGCTTGGATACGAGTAAATAATCGGCGTGCGATCTGTCTTCTCTTTTATAACCTTCAAAAAAGTCTTGGCCCATAAAGTTATCTGGGACTTTGGAAGATATCTGGCGCAAGTGCTTCCAGATAAACGAACACAGTTATTTTCGAGATCTAGGGCATAAGGTAGGTCACGTTCGTTATATCCACCCAAACCACCTAAACGCCAGAGCGCCTTCTGTGCTTGAGTTTGAGCATCAACAATAACTTCCTGATTAGTCTTAACATCTGGCAAGACCGCGTAATGATAAAAACCGGTGTAGATACCTGCTGCCTGGGCGGCAGAACGATCCATAATTAAGTATTTAAGCGCTAAAGCATCTGCTTCATCGCGGGTATCAGATGCTTTAATGATTACAAATCTAATCCCTGCTTTATACATTTTCTCAAAGTTAATCGGAGCATCATTTGGATGCTGCCAGCGGCTGATATCTGCACCGTGAATTCTTCCACCTGGGCCTAACTGGTCAATAATTGATTGCGAGTTTGCGTTAGAGACTTCAGGTAAAGCTCTCACGGTAATTGACTTAGCGGAGGAGTAAATATTTTTATTGCCAATTTTTACTTTGGCGCGGTACTGCACCTTGGCATTTAGCGCAGTGGCGACTTTAGTAATCTGCCACGTGCCAACGCGCGCTGATTTAGAAGAGAAGCGAGTATCTTGCCACTTGCCATCTAGATAAATCTGAACCGTTACTTTAACTCCAGATTTAGCGGGCTTAAGCACGCCATATAAAGTGACAATCGGCTCTTCGCCACCGGGAGTCTGTTTAAGAGACATGGTTATCTTGGATGTAGCGGCATCAGATCCAATAACTTGCAGTGAGAAGAAACCCAGACTCATTACAATCACGAGCGCTATTTTCTTCATTATTTCTCTTCAATCTTTAAATCAAGACCCAGAACCGTTTTAATTGAATTCAACAAGGCTTTTTCCAACTTTTCGCGAGTCGGTGAGTACTCGTGGCCACCTGAGAACTTTCGAGCATCTGAGAAATCTAGAACCAGTTTTGCACCATCAAACTCTGCAAGGCGAGCATCAAAGTATGCAATCCAAGCAATTCGATCTTGGCTTTCGAGGTGATCTAGTACTTCATTCCAACGATTGCGCAGGTCAGGCAGGGAAAGGGGCGCATCCATGTCGCAAACTTTACTGCCCTATCGATTCTCCGCTCAGTTAGTGGCGCGGTGAGCCGATCCACTTGAAATATTCACCCGTTAATACGACTCTCAGGTTCTGGGCTCTGTCAGGTACAACTTGAAGATGTTGTGCAATACGAGCAACGATCTGTTCTACCGATTTTTCGCTTACAAATCGAACTTTGGCTATCTCTGAATTACTTAAACCTTTTGCCAGCAACCGGAAGGTTTCAATTTGAATATCGGTAAATTCCGAGAGAATGCTGCGAAAGGCATTTTCGTGGAGAGATCCGTGGCTATCAATCCAGGACATTTTGCTTTTTTCAGATATCGCAGATAATGAGTTAGAAATGGCATGGCTGACCACCGATAAATCAGCTACTGATTTTTTCAGAATTACCTGAGAACCCATTGGGATTTGCTTTTCAACCAAACCAAGTAAACGCAGATCAGGGCAAGCAGAAATCAAGACAATTCCAAGGGCCGGATTCACTTTACGAAACTTATTGACTAACGCAAGGGCTTCTTCACTGGCGAATTGAAGATCAATCACGACAACTTCAGGAGATAAAAACTTGTAAAGGTTTTGTGCAATTTCCTCGGTCTTTGCTTCTGCAACTACATTAATAGAATGTAAGCGAAGAGCTGCGCTGAGAGTCGCTAACTCAAAGGCATCATCACTTGCTACTAAGACTGTAGGAGTTTTGATCACCCCTAACGGTAACCCTGATTAGTTGTTGTGGAGCGTTGAATTAACGAGAAAAGAAAATAGTAGGGCTACCCCTACTTTAGTATTTTTTGAATTGCTTCAGGAATAAAATCTAAAATTGATGTGGAAGAAATAGGGGAATCCTTAGCAGCGGTTACAGCAGCTAAATTATGAATGTAAGCACCAGTGGCAGCTACTTCTGCAAGGCGATCGGGTCGATTCAAAATTTCAATGTAGTTAGTGGCAACAAGTGCGCCAATTATTCCGGCTAAGACATCGCCAGTTCCAGCAGTTGCAAGCCACGGTGTGGACTTAGGTAACTCGATTAAATCTTCTCCATTCGCAACCACTGTTTGACTTCCCTTGAGAAGAACTACAACTCCCAGTGATTGGCTGGCATTTATCGCCCATTTATGTGGATCAGATTCAATCGCCTCAGAACTAACAGTGATTCCGCGCTTGTTAAGCAGCCTCGCGAGTTCGCCTGAGTGAGGAGTTATCAGAGTGGGTTGCGAGAGTTTGCCTGCGAGATCAAGGGCACCAGCATCTAGAACAGTCGGAACTGATTGCAATTTAATCAACTTAAACCATCGGTGGCGTAACCAAGTTGTGAAATCACTATGTTTTTTCAGATCTATTCCACTTCCGGCAATCCAAGCATCTACTTTTCCAGGTTGAACTAGCGCCTCAGGTGTTGAATGCAAGACTAGATGTGCCAAACCCGATGAACTGTGAAAGCGAAGTACCCCGAGGCCAGTTGCAACAGCTGCTCTGCTAGTAAGTACTGCAGCGCCAGGATATTTAGCCGACCCGGTAATCATTCCTAAAGTTCCGCGCGAGTATTTATGGTCTATTTCGCTGGGGATGACAATGCACTTCTTTGCATCACGGACAGTCCATTTTCGGCTCTTCATAGAGTTCATCCTAGACCTTCTTGGAGATTGGCAATTTTGCAAGTATTGTCACTGATGTGGAGAAAGTGCGCTGGGGATTCATCGGAGCGGGTTACATTGCAAGAATTGCGCTTTATCCAGCGCTCCTAGATTCAAAGTATGGAGAGATATTCGCGGTTGGAGCTAAGGATCTCGAACGAGGAAAGTCGCTGTCGCCATCAGGGCTGGTCTACACAGATTATGAAGACCTGATCGCCGATCCAAACGTTGAAGCAATTTACATATCACTACCTAATTCGCTTCACATCGAATGGTCGATAAAAGCGATGCGCGCTGGTAAACATGTTTTATGCGAGAAGCCCGCAGCGATGGATGTTGCCGAACTCAAGGAAGCGATTGCGGTTGCTGAAGAAACCGGACTTATCTTTATGGAGGCGAGTTGGAATCGCTGGCACCCAAGAACGTTACGTATTAAGGAGATTGTTGACTCTGGCGTAATTGGCGAAGTGAAGAATATTCGCACCGCATTTACTTATGACGGGCTCGATCCAGAGAATATTCGTACTGTCTATGAACTTGGAGGTGGCGGACTTTATGACCTCGGTCCATATTCCGTTGCTGCGCCTATTTGGTTGATGGACTTTGCTCCAGTTAGCAATATAAAGACCGAAGTTACCTGGCACCCAGGCGGCTGTGACGAAACGCTTAAAATTTCATTCGATATCGCAGGAGCTCGCGCCGAAGCGCTAACTTCAATGAATATACCTAGCACCCTTTACTTTGATGTTATCGGCAGCAAGGGTTGCGTCTCTTTAATTGGAAATGATGCCTTTAACTCGCACAACAAGCCCAGCGCACTTAAAATCGAAATCGAGGGCAAGGTTAGCGTTGAAAACTTCTCGGCCTGCGATCCTTACCAATTGATGGCCGATGCCATGTCGCGACGCATTCGCGGGGGAGAGGGCTGGCTTATGCCACATTCGCAATCAATTGCCTTTGCAGAACTCTTTGAACGCGCCTTTGAAGTGATGGGTCGCCCATAAGTTATGGAAAGAGCGTTGTGGCAGCCGAGATCTTCAAATAACTTAGCTATTTCAAGGCTACAAAAACACGCCCAAGTTAGCGATTACCAAAGCCTGCACAAATGGTCGATCGATAACAAAGAAGCTTTCTGGAGATTCGTATTTGAAGATAGCGCAGTCGTCGGAAACCTTGGATCGCAAGGAGTTATCGGTAAAGACTTTCTGGACAGTAGATTCTTTCCAGATGCAAAGTTAAATATCGTAGAGACTTTACTTAAAGGCAGCGATGAGCAAATTGTCATTACCGAGATTGCTGAAAATGGAAGTAAGCGAGAGTTTTCACGAGGGCAGGTGCGCCGTATTGCAAATCAGGTTGCCTCTGGCTTACAAGAACTTGGCGTAAAAGAAGGAGATGTCGTATCTGCGGTTGTTGCTAACGTCGCAGAGACAGCGTTTTTCGCTCTCGGTGCGCTCAAGCTCGGCGCTATTTTCTCCAGTACTTCTGCCGATTTTGGTAGCGCAACGGTATTGGATCGCTTTGAACAGATTAAACCTAAAGTTTTGTTGGTTACGACAAAGTATCAATACAACGGCAAAGAGATAGATTGTCTAGAGAAAATCGCTGAAATTGTTGCGCAGTTGCCTACCTTGCAGAAGGTAATCGCAATAGGCCCACATAAATCTCCATATACAGGCTTTGACGATTGGATTGCGGCTTCATCACCGCAAGGAGAAATTTCGATCCAAGGTGGATTTGATCGACCAGGATTCATCTTGTTCTCATCAGGAACAACCGGAAAGCCAAAATGTATTGTTCACAGCGCAGCAGGTGTCTTGCTTAAAGCGCTAAGTGAGCAGAGATATCACCTAGATATTAACCCGACAGATAAAGTCTTTTACTTTACAACTTGCGGTTGGATGATGTGGAACTGGCTCTTTATGGGACTGGCAACTGGCGCGGAGATTGTTCTTTATGATGGAAATCCGTTGTATCCAACTCCAGAGCGGTTATTTGATATCGCAGAAGAGAACGATTTAACTTTTCTGGGCGTATCTGCGAAGTACATTGATTCGATTCGTAAGTTGGAGTTAAAGCCGAGACAGAGCCATAAACTCGAAAAGCTTCGCACAATTGCCTCAACCGGATCTCCATTAAATCCCGAAGGTTTTAACTTCATTTATGAAAGCGTTGCATCTGACATCCATCTCGCATCAATCTCGGGCGGTACCGATATATGTGGTTGCTTTATGCTCGGCGCCCCCAATCTGCCGGTTTACTCTGGCCAGATTCAAGTTCCAGCTCTTGGCCTAGATGTTCAGGTTTACACCGATGAAGGCGATATTGCAGAGGCTGGAGTCAAAGGCGAGTTGGTTTGTCGAAATGTATTTCCATCTGTGCCACTCTTTTTTTGGGGCGACCCAGATCACGCGAAATTTCGTTCTGCATACTTTGAAAGATTTGCGGATGTATGGACGCATGGAGATTACGTCGAAAAGACCTTAGAAGGTGGCTTCATAGTGCAGGGCCGCTCAGATGCGACGCTTAATGCCAGCGGGGTTCGAATTGGAACTGCGGAGATTTATCGCATCACTGAAGAGTTTGCAGAAGTGGTTGAATCATTAGCCATTGCTCAGAAATGGGATGGCGATACGAGAGTGGTGCTCTTCTTAAAGATGGCAGATGGAAAAGTGTTGACTGAGGAGCTAACCAATCAGATTAAAACAGCGTTGCGGACGAAAGCCAGCCCGCGACATGTTCCGGCACTTATATTGCAAGCACCTGAATTTCCACGGACTAAAAGCAATAAGCTCGTAGAAATTGCCGTGGCTAATGCAATTAATAAAGTTGAGAATACGAATTTAGGCTCACTTGCTAATCCCGAAACGTTAGAGTGGTTTAAAGACTTAAATCTTTAACGCTCTCCCAAGTGCGCGAACTCCAAGAGTTGATGAGCGCCTGCTGCACGCTAACCACATCAACGGCCTCTTTAAAGCTCTGCCCAAATTTCTTTCCTTCAACTATTGATTGCATAAATGCATAATCTTCAATCGCAACTAGATCTTCAAAGCCAATGGCATTTGCTTGCCCTGGCACAAAAGCTCCGTGGAATGGGAAACGATCTCCACCATAGATAGTTGTGTAACCAGTATTTAGTGAAGTTCCGAGTTCGTAATACTGCAATTCATTGATCTTCTCTAGATTCCAGAGCAGAGATCCTTTGGTTCCGTAGATCTCGAAGGCGTTCTGGCTTTCTGGACCAACAACTGTGCGGCTGACTTCAAAAGTTCCAGTCGCGCCATTGGCAAAGGTGCAGAGCATTGAAGCGAAGTCTTCATTTTCTACAGCGCCCTTTGGATCGGTATCTTTACCGCGCGAGTAGTGGCTGGCATTTGCCGAAGGCAATGGACGCTCTTTGATCGTTGTGTTCTGCATTCCGACAACCTCAGAGATTGGACCTACTAAAAATTGCGCCATAGAAACGCTGTGGCTCAAAATATCGCTAGAAACACCGTAACCTGCATCGGCTAACTTAAATCGCCAAGTCAGCAGCCCGAGTTCGTCGCTTCCATACATACTTAAGAAACGTCCGCGGTAGTGAGTGATTTCTCCGAGCGCACCGCTAGCAATCAGATTCTTCGCGTGCAGTACAAGAGGTGCCCAAACATAGTTGTAGCCAACTCCGGTCGGCACACCAGCGCTCTTCGCTAATTTATAAGCTTCAACAGTTTGTTCTGGCTTTCCACCAATTGGCTTCTCGCTAAAGACCGCTTTGCCAGCTTTTGTCGCTGCTTCAATCATTGGTAGGTGCAACATATTTGGTGCTGTAACCCAAACTGCATCGACATCATCTGCAGTAGCCGCTTCCATCCAATCGCCAGTTGCGCGAACAAATCCGTAATTCTCAACTGCGCTCTTCTGTCGCGCAGGATCTACATCAGCACAAACTTGGAGGATTGGCTGGAATCCTCTTTCAGGAAAGAGTGAAGGAATACGAAGAGCAGAGCGAGAGTGCGCTTGCCCCATCCAACCAAGACCGAGGACTGCGATACGGATTTCTTTTTTCATTTATTCACCTTGCCTTCGGCTGAAGTAACTGGACAACGGGGATCTTGCACTTGATCGTTCCACGAATCTCTAATCCAGTGATGAGCTGGATCATCACAAAAAGCCATACTGCGCTCGGCAGCGGGGCCAGCCATAACATTTAAAAAGTACATCGGATACTCAGGTGATGCAATTGAAGGTCCGTGATAACCGTGAGGGACAACGTAAACATCTTTATCGTGAAGAGTTACAGTCTCGTCTACGCTTCCATCGACGGTGTAAACGTGGAAGAAGCCAACGCCCTCTGGGTCTCCGTGGTCAGAACCTTCTTTACCAATTTGGAAGTAATAAACCTCTTCATTGATTGTGGGGCAGCCCGGGAATTTATCGTGGCGATGTGGTGGCCAAGATGAGAGGTTTCCACCCGGAGTAATTACTTCGCAGACCAAAATCTTGTGACAAGCGGTAAAACTTGTTGGAGTTGCAATGTTATTTACTTGGCGAGTTGCTTTTCCAGAACCGCGAACTTCAACTGGAACGGATTCAGCAGGGGTGTAACAAATTGGAAACTTCTCACTCGCTTCTGCGGTTAGCAAGGCAACTTCGCCGGATGAACCCGAAAACTTCACAGTTGAGCCAACTGGTAGATAAATCCAATCGGAAACTGCGGCAAAAACTCCTGTGCGGCCCTTAAGAGTGAAAGATTGACCGTCTACTTCGACCTTAACGCCTTGAGCAGAGAGAGGCAGAAGTATCGCTTCGCGTCCCTTGAGCTCAACCGTTACCTCTTTGCTCTTGGCAAAGTTGTAAGTGTAAAAACCGCAGAACTCCCATTGTGCATCCTGAGGAGTTAAAAAAATTTCTGCTTCCGCAGTAGCTAAAGTTCCAGCCGGTTTATACCAACTCATCATCAACCTTTTCTAACCATCTTGGCTGCGCGAGAAACGGCAGCTTCTACATCTAACTCTTCACCGTACAAAAGTGCGCGCCCAGGAACCAAGCCGCGAATATTTGGAACAGTTAGCGCTTTCTCCCACTTAGCAAAGACTTCTTCCCAATTACTTCCGGGATCTCCACCGAGTAGCAAAATTGGACAGCTGGTTGCGGCAGCAACCTTTTCAGGATTTGCAGGTGCTGGAATCTTTAACCAAGTAAATGCTGAAGATGAGCCAAGTCCAGAAGCGATCGAAACGACTTTGATCAACTTTTCTTCAGATGGATCAAGTACTGCTCGGCCTTCGGCGTTTTTGATAAATGGAAGTGGTTCGATCATTGAAACAAGTTCTAGATCCGCGAGCTGTGTTGTTACCTTTGCAACCATTTCAATAGTTCTGGCCACACCGGGATCTGTCTCATCAATTCGTAGAAGCGTCTTTCCGCCATCAAGCCCCATTGATCTAACGTGCTCAGCATCGTATGCCGATAAACGATCATCGAGTTCCCAAGTGGCTCCGATGATTCCACCACGGTTCATTG
>JACCDK011511912.1_pt1 | contig 15829 bp, 12 predicted proteins | sample 7445871 | NCBI WGS metagenome assembly JACCDK01 (sample SAMN15323436, study PRJNA562643) | freshwater metagenome | isolation source: river surface water | place: USA:Blue River Watershed | collected 2017-08-15 | reverse complement strand
GCTCATCGATATAAGCTACAGCTTGACCAACAGTAGTAATCGTTTATGCTTGTTCGTCTGGAATAGAGATATTGAATTCTTTTTCGAATTCCATAATTAACTCAACGGTGTCTAAAGAATCTGCTCCCAAATCATTTGTAAATGATGCTTCGTTAGTAACTTCTGCTTCATCAACGCCTAATTTGTCAACGATGATTTTTTTAACTCTTGATGCGATTTCTGACATTGTAAATAGTTTTGTTTACGGCGCAAAAATATACTTTTTGTTAAAATACCCATATTTTATTTGCTTTTTTGTTTGCACATTTTAAGCATAGGGGTTGAATTTGCCCTTTTTTGCCTTTATTTGGGCATTTTAGCCTTGAAAATAGGCTCAGAAGCATAGGGTAATTGATTGAACAATACGAACAACCAGTAGTGTAGATGACTGTAATTGATTGATAATTACTTGTCTTTTAAAATACCCCTTATTATATGCTGGTCCTCCATGGGCAGGTCCAACTTGGAAACCAGAAAAAAGCTTTTAGGGCTAAAATAAAAATGGAAAAAATAAGGGCTTTCAAAATAATGCGTAACGCTATCCCAGGACCAACTAGCTTCCCCTAAATTGCTTAACAACCTTGCTTCTTTTTGGTTGTAATCAAATTCCCACTCCTCTTTAAAAAGGGTTGTTTTTCTATAAAACATATTGGGTAGGATAAACCAAAAAAATCCCATTAATAAAATCCATAAAATAGATCCTAATAAAAAGGGTTCTGGTCGAATTTTTTTCATGAACAATAATACAGCAGTTATAATGGCATAAATATTCACAATGATCATTAAGGACTTAATTTCCTTTTGCTTGATAAAATGATACCGAAGGGCTTGTAAAACTTCGGTTTTTTTAAATGAAATAGTGTGGGACATTTACTTTATTTATGCTTATTGGGGACAAAGATACATCCCGCAAAGGTTTGCAGTAATTTTTTTACTTGAAAACTACAAAATTGAGGGGGGAAAAGCCTTTTAGGAAAATACAAAATAGCTATATTTAGCAACGCTTTGCTAATTTAAAATACGCCATTATGAGTTTTAAACCCAGACTAAGTTTTTCTCAAATCATTAATATGAATGTGGGATTTTTTGGCATTCAATATAGTTTTGGATTACAACAGTCCGCTGTGAACCCAATTTATGATATGCTCGGAGCAAGTCCCGATCAAATTCCATTGTTAAACTTGGCAGGACCCATGACTGGTTTAATCATTCAACCTATTATTGGTGCCATGAGCGATAAAACATGGTCTCCTCGATTTGGACGCCGTAAGCCTTACTTTATGATAGGGGCTATTCTTTGTAGTTTATGTTTGTTTTTATTTCCATTTAGCAGTGCATTATGGATGGCCGTTGGTTTATTATGGGTATTAGATGCCGCCAATAATACTGCTATGGAACCTTATCGAGCATTTATTGCCGACAAATTGCCTAGCGAACAACATGCTTCAGGCTTTTTAACTCAAAGTTTTTTTACTGGACTAGGGATTACACTTGCTAATCTTTCTATTTTTTATTTTCAAGACAAAATCAAAGGAGATTTTGGCAAGCTTCCTATTTGGGTATATGCTTCCTTTTTTTTAGGCACCATTTGCTCCATCGCTTCTGTAAGTTGGTCTGTTTACAAGACTCCCGAAATTCCCCCTACCGAGGAGGAATTGGCTGCATTGAAAAAAGAACCTTTAAATATATTTACCCCGTTTATTGAAATTGCCAGTGCCATTAAAAGCATGCCTAAAGTAATGTGGCAGCTAGGTTTAGTATATATGTTTCAATGGTATGCACTGTTTTGTTATTGGCAAAATGCTTCTAAAAGTATTGCCTTTTCCGTTTGGAACACGAGCACTTATGAACATAACCCCCTTTATGAAAAAGCGGTGGCCTGGACAGGTTTAGTGAATGGCTGGTATAATATTGTTACTTTTTTATCTGCCTTTGGTTTACTATGGCTAGCCAAAAAAATAAGTCCAAAATTGATTCATGTGATTTGTTTAGTGATGGCAGGTGTGGGTTTATTAGCATTTCCTCATATCACCGATAAAAATGTATTGTTTATCCCAATGACAGGTTTTGGAATAGCATGGGCCAGTATGATGGGTATTCCTTATTTATTGGTTGTACATAAAATTCCAAAAGAGCGTTATGGTGTTTACATGGGTATCATTAATATGATGATTGTAATTCCTATGTTAATTCAAACAACCACTTTTGGATATATCTTAAAACATTTCTTAAGCAATGATCCAGGAAAGGCAATTAGTTTTGGAGGCGTATTTTTATTGATTGCAGCAGTGTTGACTTTATTTATTCAAAGTGAATCTGCTTCAAAAGAAAATAGCCAAGAAATGCCCATGGGCTCGGGGCATTAATAATTAAAATTAATTTTTTATGAAAGTACTATGTATAGGAGAAGCATTGATTGATATGATTTGTACCGACAGAGGATCAAGCTTATCCAATGGCCAAAACTTTTTAAAAAAAGCGGGGGGTGCTCCCGCCAATGTTGCTGCTGCTATTGCTGCATTAGGTGGTAAAGTGGACATGGCGGCTAAGGTAGGTAAGGATCCGTTTGGACAACACTTGATTGACTTATTAAATGAAATGGGGGTAAATACCCAATGGGTCATTCAAGATGAAAATAATTTTACCACTTTTGCTTTTGTATCATTAATGGAGGATGGTGAAAGAGATTTTTATTTTAATCGTGGTGCAGATGGACAATTAAGTAAGGAAGATTTATCGACCATCCATTTAAATGAATATAGTATTGTGCATTTTGGATCTGCAACTGGTTTTTTACCAGGGCCATTGCAAACTGCCTATACCCATTTGTTAGCAAAAGCGAAAGCAAATAATGCTATTATTAGTTTCGATCCCAACTATCGTCATTTATTATTTCAAAATAATACACAAAGTTTCATTGACCAGTCTTGGCCATTTATTGAACAATGCCATTTTTTTAAATTGAGTGATGAAGAAGCAATATTAATCACCGGTTGTGATACAGTTCAGCAGGCAGCTGATAGTTTAAGGGAAAAAACCAATGCTATTTTTGCTATCACTTTGGGCAAAGACGGTACATTATTGTCGGTAGGGAATCATATGAAAATGATTGAAAGTATTGCCATTACTCCAGTGGATGCGACTGGCGCAGGGGATGCTTTTGTGGGCGCTGTATTGTTTCAATTAATCAATTTCAACCCCGATCAATTAGCTTCAATTAGTTTAATGGAATGGGAAAAAATTATTGCCAATGCCAATAAAGCGGGTGCTAGAACTTGTGAATATATGGGAGCAATGGAGGCTTTCAAACATTTAAACAATTCTATTTTTAATTAAAATATTTTTCGCACAGTGAACTTGAACGCCTTACAGGCTTTTGGAAAAGAAATGCTCCAAGCCAATAATATAGATACGAAGGGAAAGAATAAGGATTTTGCACAAAGATTCTCACAGCATTTAGACAGCATTGAATTATTATTCAATGAAATTTATGGAAATCATTATCATCGTAATGAAAGCTTTAACGCATTACTTTCTTCCATTATTCACAGTTACCAACAAAGGTCAACGACATTATTAAAAAAAGACGCTGCCAAACAAAAAAAAGGCAACTGGTACCTGAGTCATACAATAACGGGCATGAGTTTATACGTGGACCGTTTTGCAGGAAATTTAAATGGCCTGACCAATAAATTAAATTACTTTGATGAACTAGGTGTTAATTTTTTACACTTAATGCCTGTTTTCGAAAGTCCAGCAGGTGAAAGTGATGGCGGATATGCTGTATCTAATTTTAGAAAAGTAGATGAACGTTTTGGTAGCAATGAGGATTTGAATACACTTATTGAAAAAATGAATGCCCAAAACATGTACCTCATGTTGGACATTGTTTTGAACCATACTTCTCACCATCATGAATGGGCACAAAAAGCAAAAGCAGGAGACCCTTTCTATCAGGAGTTCTTTTATTTTTACGACAACAGGGATATCCCTAATCAATTAGACCAAACCATGCCAGAGATTTTTCCAGAATCATCTCCAGGCAGTTTTACTTATATACCAGAATGCAATAAATGGGTAATGACGGTTTTTCATCATTATCAATGGGACCTCAACTACAGTAACCCGAATGTATTCGTGGCCATGCTTGATACTGTTTTATATTACGCCAATTTAGGGGTTGATATTTTACGGATTGATGCACCTGCATTTATTTGGAAGCAACTAGGTACTACTTGTCAAAACCTTCCGCAAGCTCATACTTTATTGCGTTTGATAAAACAATGTGTGCAAGTGGCTAGTCCAGGAATGGCATTGTTAGGCGAAGCCATCGTTGCGCCTGATGAGATTATTAAATACTTTGGAACAGATCAATTTATCGCAAAAGAATGTGATGTGGCTTACAACGCTACTCAAATGGCATTACAATGGGATGCTTTAGCTACTGGCGATACCAGGGTCATGCTTGCGGCACAACATCCAATTATGCAAAAACCTTATGGTTGCACTTGGATTGCCTATACCCGTTGTCATGATGACATTGGCTTGGGTTATGATGATTATATGATTGAAAGGGCAGGATTCAATCCTTATCAGCACCGAACTTATTTAAAAAATTACTTTGCTGGTTGGCAGGAAGGTTCCGTTGCAGCGGGTGCTTTATTTTCAGTTAACCCCAAAACAGGCGATGCACGAATAAGTGGTTCTCTTGCTTCCTTATGTGGTTTGGAAAAAGCAGTTGAATGGAATAGTGCTGATGAAATTGAAAATGCATTGAGAAAAATAATTTTAATGCAAGCGCATAGTATGTTTATGGGTGGTATCCCCATGTTGTTTTATGGAGACGAGTTAGCCTATACCAATGACTATAGTTATTTACAAGATCCGGGGAAAAGTTATGACAACCGGTGGATGCATCGTCCAATAATGAATTGGGAACGCAATGAAAAACGAAAAGAACATACAACTTTTGAGTATCGCATATTCAATGAAACAAAAAAAATGATTTCCACAAGGAATAAATTAGAAGTGATGAGTGATACCAAAAATGTTACCTGGATGACACCGCACAATATTCATGTTGCAGGCTTTATTCGCTCAAATGAACATAAAAAATTATACTGTTTATTCAATTATAAAAATTCAGCCTCCTTTGTCACCTGGTATGCATTTAAAGAGCATGGAGAAAGACCTTCCGTATTACACGACCATTGGACTGGTAATGATTACCAAGTAGGTAACGATAACGAATACTTTGTACTCCCTCCTTTTAGTTTTGCACTACTAGAAGCGAAATAATTTGGGTGAATGTAATTTTGGAAATTGCTAAATGCATGGGTTTTTTATCAAAGTATGATTTAATCGAATATAATTTTTGACTCATTCCGCTTGTACTTTAGTTTCAATAATAAACTTGTATGTTATAATTTTGCATTCATCAATCAAGCTTAACTTTATTTATGAAGCCCACTATTTTTCTAGTATCTATTTTATTGGTAGCGCTAAGTGCAAAATCACAATTAAGTGGAGGCGCCTATGCAGGCGCTAATGGCGTGGGCGGTAATTTTGAAATTCAAAATAATGATGGCAGAATGATTCCTATTGGCGCCAAGGAAGATACCAAGGGAAGCCCATTATTATTGGACAATTGGGTAAAAGGTACAGTAATATTAAAGAATGGAGTCAGGTTTCAGGATACTGCTTTAAACTATTCTTTGTATGAGGATAAACTTTATTTTAAAAGATTCAATCAATTTTATATTGTAGAGGGGGCTATCTCGGAGTTTTATTTAGCCAAGGATTCCAGCCTACTTCATTTTGTAGCAGGCTATCCCGCAACTAAAATCACCAATGGAACCAATTTTTTTCAGGTTTTGGCCGACGGTAGTCGTTACCAATTATTAAAATGGGCCCGTAAAAAAATAAGAGAAGCCTATTCTTATGGAGGGCCTACCGAAAGCGCCTATGTCCAACAAGAAGCCTACTGTATATTTGAAAAAAACAGTCGTACAATGTTTGAAGTAAGTAACAAACCCAATGTAACCGCCATAAAAAATACGCTTTCCATAGAGGATGCTCTTTGGAAAGCGTATTGGCATAATCATCCAGGCAATAACAAAAGTGAAGCTTCAATGATTCATTTTGTGAATTTTATCAATAAATAATAAACTGAGATAATTTAAAATTTATAGCCCACTCCAATATTTATACTAAAATCTGCAAAGGCTGCATCGCCTCTTGAAAACACACCCGTATCTTTTGATCTTAAAATATCCGGGTAACTTTGAGGACGCTCTCTTCTAACTGCTACAGGGGCATATAAATAAAAGTTGTATTTTTTATAACTATAATTCATGCCTGGCTCTATGGCCAAAACATTACCTGGTCTTCTAAAGCCAGTGTTGTCTCCAATTAAATCATTAGCAGGAATGCATTCATATCTTGCTCCTAAAGAAACTGTTGTTGCATTTTTTGTCCAGTTGGTTCCTGCTCTCAATAAATATTGATCAGGCACACTCATCACACTGGAAGTATATTTAACAGCTGCAGCTGAAGGAACACCCCCTCTTGCTGTGCTAACCCCATTATTCCCTCTAGGATTTATCAAATAATAAGCATTGCTATATAAACTCCATGTATTATTTATGCTTCTAAATCCATTTAATTCAAGACTCATGCCCCATCCACCATCGCCAAGTTGAATAGATTGATCTACCGGACCAACCCTAGTAGTGGTAAGCGTATTGTGAAAAATGCCAGTGACTTTATAATTTCCTGTTGGTATTTTAAGGCCTATACCCCCTAATAAATTGCCCTTGTTACCAATTTTGGGAGCAATTAACCACTTATATGCAGTAATACGAATATCTCCAATACCTTGTGAAAAAGTTGCAAATCGAGGACTGCCTTTCACATTACTAACATGTTCGTACAATGAAGTTCTCTCATTTGATATTAAGGGTAAATTAATACCAACACTCCATTGTTCATTAAGTTTCCTTAACAAGGTTATATCCATTGTACGACTATAATTACGCACATCTGTTTCATCTATAACTCTTTGTTTTACTTCATCTGTACCATTAAAATGCCTGAATGACTTAAAATAACGACCGCTAATATTTAAGTCCCATTGGGGTGTTTCCAATTTTTTAGAACTGTCTACCATCATATCATGCATACCATTGTGCATAGAATGTTCCATGGTATTTAACCCTCCAACTGTTCTGATTGCAACACATCCTTGTGCATTTGATTTTGTATAGGTTGTAATTAAAATTAATAGTGATAAAATATATTTATACATTTTGAATTTATGTTTTTAAGTTTCGAAATTTTTTCGAAATAATATCCAATCGCTTAGCAGTTTAAAAAAATTATTGATTTAAACAGCTCAAGCTTCAATTGAATGAAATTTAAATCGTGTGGCGTAAAATTTATTTTAAAAACGAAAACTATTTTTTCATTTTTAAATGATCTACGATCCAGTTGCCTACTTTTTTTCCTTGTTCCGTACTCACGATACAAGAATTGTGAAAATGTAAGCCCCCGTAAAATCTTGCCCAGTTGTTTTCCTCGGCAGCCGCCCTAAATGATTTAAAGCTTCTATTGGCAATACCAAATTCCAATTCAGTAGAATCGGTATAGGCAAAATTGTCGCCATAAACGCTTGTTAATACCTCGGCAGCTGAAGAAGAAATAGTGGAATGACCACAAGTATATTCCGGGAAGGCAGGTGTTTGCAATAAAGGTTTCCAGTTCATGTCAAAGTACTTATTGATCACCGTTTCTGGACGTACTGTATTGTATTCATATTTTGCATCCCATGTATGTATAAATGCGTCAAAAAGCGCAATGGCTGTTTTTGCATAGGCATAAGTAGCGGTTTCAAAATCAGCTTTTGCTGTTTTATTCGCAATACCTACTACACTCATCCAATGTCCAGGAGGGGAGAATTTTTTAGAACTAAACATGATATGTCCACTCACATTTACTTTAAAGGGATTGTCATCCCAGAAATTGGCAATATGCTTTTGCTCCTCCGTTAAACTGTCCACTGCATTTTTCACCATCATTACATTTTTATAATACTCACTGTTTTTATCAGTTACATTAAATGCAGGTGGTGCTTTGGGACGAAACTGACTCGCACTGTCCAATACCATGGTTCTAATTTCCTTCCAATGGGGCTCTGCAGCTTGTGCATACATTGGAGGAGTGGGCACCCATCTTCCTGGCTCGTCTTTTACTGTGTATTTTTCAGCACTTCTAGTTTGTGCATAGTTATCCTTTTTGCTCCAAGCAATAATGGCTGCGCCCACTTTTTTGGCATAGGCTTCAGAAGTTTCAATCATTTTAGAAGGCATCCCATTAGATTGCACCAATTGGTGTAAGCTGTCGGTATAGGTTTTTAAACTTCCTTCTGGAAAAGTAACGGCTTCTCCCACCATACAATATGCCACTAAGGACGCATAGGGGAAATCAATATTCGCCGTGTCCGTTGGCTGGGGGATTTCAGTTAATCCTTTTAATTGTCCTGCCAAACTTTGATATTTTGCTGGATGTCCTGCAGCTGTTACTTCATAACCCGCAATCGCCGCATAAGCATAATTACGCGATGCAACAATTGGACTGAAATTATTACCCATTACTACCTGATTTAATTCATGTACCGCGTGGGCATACAAATCGGGATTGTGTGTAATTTTTTTATAATCACCTTTAGGATTACATGCAAAAAAACCAATTGCTATAAGTGCAACTAAAAAAATGTTTTTCATTATCAACGATTGAAATTTGTGGGGACCCAAAAAAGCTTAAGCTCGAATGATGGGTAGCAAAAAATAAAAATATCCTGCCAAAACCTAATGGCAGGATTGCTTAACAAACTAAGCAATATTTTTTGGAGGGGGCGCTTGTATCGGTAAACAAACGCTTAATAAACGCTCATCAAAATGGATACCAATTACCATTTTACGAGGAATAAATTTATTCAGTGACCACTGATTGTTTTGATCAATGTAATCAAAGTTAATTAGTTTAACAGAAGACTTATTTACTGGGACTGATTTTTTGGGAGTTAACTTTTGTTCGAAATCAGCAGCTAATTGATCAAAGCTTTCTTTTGCATTTTTAATATGCATTCTGTCTTGGTTGGGCAATACCCTAATTTCAACACTATCATTGTACACCCTTCTTTCAACATATTGGTAAACAACGCCATCAATTTCCATTTCGCCCTCTACTTTTTCAAATCTAGGATCATTGGAATAATAAGGTAAGTGAATGGGTGTTTTGATAGATACCAATGAGGAGGCGTCATAATTATCTTGCTCAATCAGGGTAGCCAAATGAGCTTGGGCTTTCTGATCAAAATAATTAGACACAATGCGGTAACCAAAACCGTTAAACAGCAATATGCCCACGAATAATATGGCGACTACCTTTTTCAATTGGATATAAAAATACTAAAAATTACTGTATTGTGTATGTTTTACCCTGTACCCCCGTAATTGTCAATTTTTTCCATGTTTTGGGTAGTTTGCTAGGTAATTGGACAATCCCTTTCTCAGTAATGTCTAGGCCTCCGAAACCCATCAACAAAGACTGAATGACCCCACCAGCGCCCGTTGAAAAGTAAGGATTGGTCCCTCCTTTTGTTTCTGCAATCACCCTAAATGGAGGATTCAGGTTGGGAACATAGGATTCATTGAATAATTGATGTGCTTTTTCGGTTTCACCAAGTCTTGCATACAAGAGTGCGAAAATGGCATGTGTCATCGCTGGAGTTCCTTGATTAGGCACTCTTTTAGAATAATAATCCAGGTCTTTTTTTATCTGTGACTTATCTGTTATTGTTTTTAATGGATAAGCCAATAAATTAACATCCGCTTGCTTAATGCCTTCCCCACGATAATTGGCATGTTCCCTGGTGACTCCGACTGCCTCCCCCTGAGTATCTGGCATTGTTAATAGAGGAATATTTTTGGCTACAAAATCCCAATCCGGATTGGCCTTAATGCCCATTATATTGGCTGCTTTGGTAGCTGCCTGCAAATTGGCTATCGCAGCTGCGTTGGTAAATGCATTATTATCAACATTTTCAGCCCACTCATCGGCGGCTACCACATTGTTAATTTCAAAATTTCCTGGGCTTTTTCTTTCTACTCGTGAAGTCCAAAAATCTGCTGTCTCTTTTATTAAAGGCCAGCCTGTTGTTGCTAACCAATCTTTATCCTGTGTGACACAATAATAATTCCATGCAGCAAATCCCACATCCGCAGTAATATGGTGTTCAAAGGGACCACTTAAAGCCCAAACCGGGGTTTCTTCCACACCTGTTCCAGCACTCTCCCAAGGAAACATGGCACCATTGTACCCATGATTAAAGGCATTACGCCTTGCCGCTTCAAGACGATCAAAGCGGTACTGAAGCATGGACTTGGCCATTTCAGGATGAAGGGTCAATAAAGCAGGATACATCCAAAGTTCGGTATCCCAAAATACATGACCATTATACCCTAAACCAGACAAGCCCATTGGAGATGGACTTAAATTAGACCCTGCACGTACAAATGAATATAAGTGATACAACATACTATGCACATCCTGTTGTGCTTGGTCGTCGCCATTAATTTGTATATCGCTTTTCCATAAATCCGCCCATGCGGCTTGATGACGTGCAATTAAACGATCCCGACCTTCTAATTTTGCAAAAATAGTTAAACGCTCTGCTTCATTTAATGGATCCTCATGGTGTGCAGAGGTAATTGAACTTCCTGCTATTGAAAAACGATAAGAGCTACCTGCTTTTATTTTTTTTCCAAATTTCATTAAGTGCATATTGTTATCCCACATTTCATGAATAACCCTGGGTTCAGTTCCATGATTTTCGGTAAACAAGAAAGTATTTGAAGCACTCATTGTTAATTTTCCAGTAGGACTTTTTGCATTAGAAGTTAAGAGGCTTATCACCACATGGGGACGATCAATTTCGTTATAATAATTTTGCACTTCCTTTAAGGCATCAGGGGCTTCCATCACACTAGCAGCACCCAAATCAATATCCTTTTTTGCAGTAATTTCCACATCCATTAATACCGTAAAAGGTAATTGTCTTAAAGCATAATAGGTATAGGTCACTGTTGCCTTATCGCCCATTTCAAAACTTGCAGTAAAACTTGCATTTTTCATATCCAAACGCTGTACAAAATTCTGCGTATTGTTTTCATTGACTTGTTCACCATTGATACTTACTTGCATGTTAAGTAAGTTAAAACTGCGTAAAAAATTACTCACCCTTCCTCTACCATATAAATCATAGGCACCCGCCAATACCACTTCCTTTACCTTAAAGGGTATAGGAGAGGATACAATACCAATCATTCCATTGGCAACAGTTACACCATAATAATTTTTAGCATCCCAATTTTTTGCTTCAATGTGCCAAGGATCTATTTTTTGCGCAAAAGCGCTAATAGCCATAAATACAAAAGAGGCCAAGAAAATTTTTTTCATGTTGAATGGTTGATGTTTATTTTTTGCAACAAGTTTATTTTGTGGGCTTATTTAGTTGAATAACCCTCAAACTATCTGTATTCATTGCTAAAATGAAATTTTGTTGATTCCCTATATGAATGGGCTTTATTTTTCTTACCTGCCCTTTTACAACCAAGCCATTAAAAGGCATTGCGTCAAACTGCCCCTTTCCTTTATTTAACAATAAAGTGCCGTAATCCGCATCATACCTTCCCATTTGCACATTGTTTTCATAAAAATTCCCCATCATTAAAACATCAGGCAAATTATCTCCATTGGCATCGCAAGCGATAGCCGTATTATAAGAGGTAATTTGTGCTTCCCAGGGTAAATTAGTCGCTGTAAAATTCCCCTTCCCATCATTCATAAATACAGTATTGGCAAAATGATACGCTTCGTATTTTGTGGAGGACTTTAATTTAGTGCTCGAAAAAATATCTTCTAAATTCGCTTTTGCAAAATCTTCGGCATATAAATATTTCTTTTTAATGAGTGGGATTTGTCTTTGTAGCTCATCTTTATTGGCAAAAGGAATTTCTTTCCCTTGTAAATAATAACTTACAATTTGTTCATAACTACCATTGTCATCAAAATCGTTATAATACATTCTTATTGGTTCCTTGATGGTTGATTTTAATCTTGTATTCAATCCCAAGTTACCAGCAATTAAATCCAAGTCCCCATCTAAATCTATATCCAAGGCGGTAGAAAAATTCCACCAGCCTTTTAAATCAGTCAAAGTAGCTTTTGACCAAGTACCTGATTTTGGATATACTATATCAATTCCCCCCCACTGATAGGAAAGAATTAATTCGTGTACACCATCCTTATTTATATCTGCAAGGGTGGCATTAGACACCATGCCAATTTTTGTTAGGAAAGGCGCTACCTTTTCGGTGACGTCCTTAAAATGACCATCTCCCGTATTCATCAATACATAAGAATCGGCAGGCATTCCATATTGTGCCGATATGGTTTTGGAGCTTATAAATAAATCAGGATAGCCGTCTTTGTTAAAATCACTTGTAATGATGGAAGAGGTTTGATTAAAAACCGGAATCGCATTTTCAAGTTTTGATAAATTTCCTGCTCCGTCATTTAAATAAACACGGGATTGCATGAATTGATCCTTTCCAAAATATTCATTTCCACCAGAACCCACTACCAAGTCCAAACGACCATCTTTATTTAAATCCGCCCATAGCGCATCTACGTCTTCGTAATTACTGTCAAGCAAAAGAGCAGGCTGCGGTATTTTTTTAAACTTCCCGTTTTTTTCTTGAACATAAACAGCATTTTTACCTCCTCTAGCCGCTCCAATAAAAAAATCTTCCAATCCGTCATTATTGATATCCCCCAAAGCGAGTGCAGGACCCGCAGTGGAATTCATTTGTGGAATTAATTGCTCCCTATTAAATTCTTGAAAAACATTTTCTTGGTGCTTGTATTGAATACCTGTTGTAGAGGTAATATCGGACATTGAATACCCTTGTGATTTCCAATGATGATTCAATACATCATAGTTAAATAGGGGTAACCCTTTTTGATAATTAAATTGAACAGTTGTATTTAATTTGCCTGTTAAATTAATTTTTTGAAAAGTATTGTCAGGCCAAACTAAAACTGCTGAATCAATTTTAGTTTGCTTTAATCCAACCAGTAAAGGCACTTCCATACTAGATAAAAACCCTTTCACTGGATACTTCTCATAAGTCCTAACTTCATTGGGGGTAAACAATATTAGTTTAGCGCCCAATGCATGAATATTATTTTCTGGCCCAATTAATTGAATAGATACAAACTTATTGGCAGTATCGGCATTGGCTTTGTTTTCATAAATAAATGACTTGTCGTTTACATTGTTCACTACTAAATCCAAGTCTCCATCATTGTCAAAATCAGCATAAGCTGCACCATTGGAATAAGAATTGGGGTTATTGAGAATATTATTTTCTTTATTAGAAAATGACAAGCCGCCTTTATTCAAGAAAAATTGATTCGGAATTTTTATTTCAGGAAACTTTTCAATCAATGCCATATCCTTATCTCCCATTTTATGGTCTCTGATTTTTTCTTGGATTTCCTGGTTGGATACATAATTAACATAATCCATGTCATTCATTCGTTTCGGAATTCCATTGGCAACGAAAATATCCTTGTACCCATCGTTATCAAAGTCTAACATAAGAGTGGACCACGACCAATCTGTGGCAAAAATTCCAGCATACATTCCAACTTCACTAAAATGACCATTCCTTCTATTCCATTGTAAATTATTTCTTGTAACCTGCACGCCATATCCTACGGAAATTTTATACTTATAGGTATCAAAGTCATCCTCCCCTAAGGAACGTTTTAAAATATAGGGATCCTTTGGCAACATGTCCATTGAAATGATTTCGGGAAAACCATCATTGTTTAAATCACCTGCATCCACTCCCATAGAATATTGACTGGTATGCATCATTCTTTGCTCTTGCTCCTCGGTGAAACTGCCGTTTTTCTGATTAATATACAAGTAATCGTTTTCATGAAAATCATTGCCGGCATATATATCAGGATACCCGTCTAAATTGATATCACTTATCACTACCCCCAGTCCATAGCTAATTTTACTACTATTAATTTTTGTTACTTTGGTAACATCCTCAAATTTGCCATTGTTGTTTTTAAAAATTCGATCCCCAGATAATAAATCATAAGTGCCTAAAAAATTGGTTCGGGGAGCGAAAGTCCCGTTTTGATGGACAGCATGATTCAGTAAAAACATATCTAAATCCCCATCATTATCATAATCAAAAAAAGCAGCTTGTGTACTAAACCCAGAAAAATCCAATCCATAAGCAGTCGCTTCCTCACTGTATTGAGGAATACCATTTTTTATTTCCTTACAAATTAATAATTGATTCTTCCCTTTGAATTTTTCAAAATTGCCAAGCCTGCATATGTAAAGGTCCAATAAGCCATCATTATTAATATCTACCACCGATACGCCTGTATTCCATGAGGAATCCTGTGGGATATTTGCCTCTTTTGTATTGTTCTCAAACTTCATTCCTCCTTTATTCAAATACAATTGATTTTCACCCTCATTAGAGGCAAAAAAAATGTCAATCTTACCATCCTTATTAAAATCACCTGTACCCACCCCTGCACCATTATAATAATACATGTAATGAAACATATTAAATGCTTCATTAGGCTTTAATTTATTTTCAAATTGTATGCCTGTTTTTGCAGCATCTAACATTTCAAATAAAACAGGATCTTTGGAATTGGTATTGCAATGTAGTGAACTAGTAATGCCTATCACCAATAAGCACCAACTTGCTAGCTTTTTGAAAGCCCCCTGGTTTCCCCAGCTTGTTTGTATATTAAAAATCAAATTATTCACTAATGGTGTTTTTATACCTAAAATGCAACAAATATATTATATTATTATTTAATATAGAAGGTCAAATAATAGATGTTAAAGTTAATTGTTTTCATTCAATCCTACCCTTATCCAAGGCTAAGATTTTAATGCTAAAATAAAAAGCATAGCTTATTTTTACGCTCAAATTAAAATAGAAATGAAATACCTAAAAATAGCAGTGATCATTAGTATCGTAGCGGCCATTGGCTATTTATATTTTTTTATCCCAACACATATTAAGGTATCCAATTTTATTGAAAGTAAGTCACCCGAATTAAGGGTGGTGAGGTTTATTGACAACCATGACTTGTTAATCAAAAGTGTGGGAAACTATTACGACAGTACTTCTAAAAAAATTATCATTGACCAAGTTGAATTTACACTCAATAAGGCACTATCAAATGTGATTCAGCTAAATGTAACAACAAAACGTTTACAAGTAAACAGTTTTATAACTGCGAATATAGTTTCCAATGAAACTTCCAACATTAGTTGGTTTTCTGAATTCCAAACTTCCTACAATCCACTGAAAAGATGGCAGGATTATAATGAAGCAGTAAAAATTAAAAAAGCCAGTGCTAAACTCATTAAACTATTCAATGAATTTGTACAACAACCCATTAATATATATGGATTTGATATTAAAGAAATAACCTTAAAGGATACGATTTTAATTTCAACCAAATTTACAAGTAAGTCGATGCCTACTAATGATCAAATTTACAAGGCAGCAAAGGAATTAACGACTTATTTGACAAGCTATCAAAAAAAGGCACTAGAAAATCCAATGGTGACGGTGCTAGAAAATAACACAAATGACTTTACAGTGATGGTGGG
>JACCDK011438436.1_pt1 | contig 15831 bp, 15 predicted proteins | sample 7445871 | NCBI WGS metagenome assembly JACCDK01 (sample SAMN15323436, study PRJNA562643) | freshwater metagenome | isolation source: river surface water | place: USA:Blue River Watershed | collected 2017-08-15 | reverse complement strand
GTTGTTGAAAAAATTGGAAACAAATTAAATGAACAAAAATTATCATTTAATGGAGCCGTAATTTTTATCTTAGGAATTGCTTATAAAAAAGACATTGATGATATCAGAGAGTCACCTGCTTTAGATATTATTGAAAATCTTCAAAAAAAAGGCTGCTTGGTTAAGTATCATGATCCTTATTGCCCAACAATAGAAAATGACGGGCATACTAAAATTGCAAATTTACCTCTTAAAAGTGTTGAACTGAATTTTAAACAAATTAATGATGCAGATATTGTTGTCATTGTAACCGATCATTCTGGAATAGATTACAAAATGGTTAAAGATAATTCAAAGTTATTAATTGATACTAGAGGGGTGATTTGTTTTTAAGATCTATGGTTAGGATGAGATTTTTCAATAGACTTCTCATCTAGTTATTTTAACAAATTAATTACAATGAAAAAATCTTTTCAAAAGATATACCAGATTCTTACTAAAGAAGAAAGAAAAAAAGCAATTTTATTGCTTGTAATGATTTTGCTAATGGCTTTAATTGATGTGATTGGGATTGCTTCAATTATGCCATTTATGTCAGTTTTAGCGGATCCTAAAATTATTAAAACCAATATAATTTTGATTAAATTATATAGTTTTTTTGACTTTAATGATCCTAATAGATTTTTGTTCTTTTTGGGCGTTTTTGTTTTTTTTGTTCTTGTTATTTCCTCTGCGTTTAAAGCGGTTACTATATATGCTCAGACTAGGTTTACAATGATGAGAGAGTATACAATATCAAGTAGATTAGTTGAGAAATATCTACACCAACCTTATGCTTGGTATTTAAATAAACATAGTTCGGATTTAGGTAAAAATATACTTTCTGAGGTAAGTCAGGTAATACATGGCTCATTGATACCTGCAATTTTGTTAATTTCTCAGTCTGCTGTTGTCTTTACAATAATTTTATTTTTGGTATTAATAGATTATAAGTTGGCATTTACAATAAGTTTAATTTTGGGAATTTCATACGGTATCTCTTTTTATTTTATAAATAATTATTTGTCTAAAATAGGAAACGCTAAATTCACTTCGAATAAAGTTAGGTTTAATATTATTAATGAAGCCTTTGGATCAATCAAAGAAGTAAAAGTTTCTGCTTTAGAAAATACTTATTTAAAACGATTTAATCCTGCAGCTGAAAGTTATGCAAGATATCAATCATCTGTAAATGTAATATCACAAATGCCTAGGTTTGTTTTGGAAGCTCTGGCTTTTGGAGGAATGATTATAGTTGCATTATTTTTAATGTCGACTAAAGAGGGTTTAGCTTCAGCTTTACCGATTATGGCGATGTATGCTTTTGCTGGCTATAGATTAATTCCGGCTGTACAGCAAATTTATGGAAGCATTACTTCCTTAAAATTCACAAATCCATCCCTTGATGCATTAAATGCCGACATAAATGGCTTATCACTTATTAAAACTGTATTATCACAAGAGCCACTTTTTTTTAATGAAAAAATCACTCTTGAAGATATTTCGTTTACGTATCCAAACTCTTCAAAGATTGCATTAAATAAAATTAACTTGACAATTCAAGCTAAGACAACGATTGGAATAGCAGGGACTACGGGTAGCGGAAAAACTACTCTGGTTGATTTAATTTTAGGTCTGCTTACCCCAACAAATGGTATTTTTAAAGTTGATAATAAAGAAATAAATCCTAGCAATCTGAAAAAATGGCAAAACTTAATAGGATATGTTCCACAACAAATTTATTTATCAGATGATACTATTGCTTCAAATATTGCCTATGGAGTCGATTATAGAGATATCGACATGGATTCGGTAAGACGTGCTGCTGAGGTTGCAAATTTGAACAATTATGTCGACAATGAGTTGCCAGAAAAATATAATACAAAGGTTGGAGAAAGAGGTGTTAGACTATCTGGCGGTCAGAGGCAAAGAATAGGAATTGCAAGGGCACTTTATCATAATCCTAAGTTGTTAATACTTGATGAGGCAACAAGTGCATTAGATAATCTTACTGAACAAGCAGTTATGGATGCTGTTCACAATTTAAATAGGGAAATAACTATTATTATTATAGCTCATCGTCTTTCAACTATTAAGGATTGTGATAATATAATTCTAATAGATTCAGGTAAGATTATTGATTCAGGAAATTATCAAGAGCTAATTTCAAAAAATATTACATTCAGAGAAATGTCAGAAGTATAAATAGATATCAATGAAAAAAATCGCATTGTGTTTATATGGCAAGTTTAATAATAGGCTTTCAAATAGCTCAGGAATAGACGGCTTTGAATACATAAAACAAAATATATTAAATGGACGCGAAGTAGATGTGTTTATATATTCTACAGATTTGGAAAATGAAAATATTATAAGGTCTTTGTATTCAATGTATTCAAAAGCTATAATTTTTCAACAACCTAAAGACTTTAATTATGAAATTGAATCTAATAAAATTGATGAAAGCAAATTTGTGCCAATTGAAAAATTTAGAACATTAACTAATACCTTGAGTTTTCTATATTCCAGGAAAATGAGTATTCAACTTTTATTTGATTATTGCTCAAAGATTGACTATTCATATGATATTGTTATAACATGTCGCTTTGATTTAGGCCAAATAGATAGATATAATGGACCGAGATTATATAAGGTTAGTGAAATATATTTTAATGAAAATTTTGATATGAAATTTTTGTATAGTGCAATGTGGGATCAATTTAACTGTGGATATGCTGACCAATGGTTTTACTCTTCGCCTGAAAATATTCAAGTATTAAGTTTAATGTATGAAAAAACGCTTCAATATTTCCAGGCAGAAAGCAAATATTTGAGCGATATTCAGTCAGGATTAATTGATAGCTCATGCGAAGATGAGTTTTCCAATGAAGTTTTTAAATCACCAGAAAACAAATCTAAAAAACTAAAGAAATATTCCGTAGAATCAGCAATAAACAATCACTTGCTTCATAAATATTATTTTGTTGAATCGGGCTTGTACCCGATGTCTCGGTTTGTAGCAAATATTTCTAATGTTGCAAATGTACTCTATACTCATACGGATTATTCTGATATTTGGCCAATGTTCTTTGGTCAATTTGAAAAATACTTTAATACCTTTTCTAAAAACTATGTTTTTGTAAATCAATATAGTGACAAAATCCCCAAGTATTACAACCAAATCATATATGATGAAAGTAAATTATACACTGATCGGTTGTTGCATTGTCTAGAATACGTGAATGAAGAAATAATATTTTTTAATCATGAAGATATGATTCTTTATGATTATCCAGATTTTTCAATTATACTGGGTTATTTAGAAGCAATGAAGACTAGCCCAAATTTTTTAACAAAGAAATATGATTTTATAAGGTTGATTAAAGGAGGCAATTTTATCTCATATAAATCATTATTTACTCAAGGGCTAAATAATTTGCTGTTAATATCTAAATGGATTTTTTCAATTCAACCTTCTTTTTGGCAGCGTAAGAAATTTCTTAAATTATTATCAAAACATAAGTCTCAGGGTATTTGGGAGTTTGAAAATGATGCACAGAGTACATGTAGGAAAATGTTTATTAAAGGGGGATTTTCAAATGGAATTGGAAAAAAGAGAGGCCACCATCATTGGGACAATAAAATTTATCCATACATCGCAACTGCAATTGTAAAAGGGAAGTGGAATACTTTAGAGTATTCAGATATTCTCGAATCATTATTTTTGGAATATAATATTGATAAAAGTGTTAGAGGAACAAATGATACAATTATATAATTCTTTTTAATATATTATATATAATTGTATCGTTTTGCGTATTAGTATCATCCCATAATTTTAGAAATAAACAGAAGTAACTCATTTCTAAATTCAGTAAAATTCAAGTCTTATTTCAGGAATTATAATTTTTATTAATTAAACAAAAAAATATGTTAAACATTGTTGTTCCGATGGCTGGAGCTGGTTCAAGATTTTCTATTGCAGGATATAAAGATCCCAAGCCATTAATTCCAATAAATGGATTTCCAATGATTCAAGTAGTTATTGAAAATTTGAGACCTAAAATTGACCATCGTTTTATTTTTATTTGTCAGCAAGAACACATTAATATTTACGATTTAGAAAATAAATTAAACAAATGGGCCCCAGGTTCTGATATAATTGGTATAAAAGGAATAACAGAAGGTGCAGCATGTACAGTCTTAAAAGCCCAAGATTTAATAAACAATAATGATCAATTAATGATTGCAAATAGTGATCAGTTTATTGATGTTGATATAAACGATTATTTAAACAAATTGAATATAAATGATCTTGATGGTCTAATTATGACAATGTATGCAAATGATCCAAAATGGTCTTTTATTGATTTAGATAATTATGGGAAAGTGACAAGAGTTGTGGAGAAAGAAGTTATTTCAGATGAAGCTACAGTTGGAATTTATAATTTTCGATTTGGGAAAGATTTTGTAAAAGCTGCAAATGATATGATTTCAAAAGATTTAAGGGTTAATAATGAATTTTATGTTGCGCCAGTTTATAATCAATTAATTGAATCTTCAAAAAAAATAGGCTTTTTCAACATTGGATCTGAAAATAATGGAATGTATGGTTTAGGTACACCATCAGATTTAGAAGTTTTCTTGAAGACTCCAATTCTTGAAAAAGCAACTAAGAAATTTTTATGAAAATAATATCACATAGGGGGTTTTGGATTAAAAATTCTGAAAAAAACACAATATCCGCTTTTGAAAGATCTTTTGAATTAGGGCTTGGTACAGAAACTGATTTGAGAGATTTTGATGGTCAATTAGTCATATCACATGATATAGCTACAAAAGACTCATTGAGTTTATCAAAATTCTTTAAGCTTTATTCTCAATATCCAAATTACAAATTAATGCCTTTGGCGTTAAATATAAAAGCGGATGGACTTGCTTACAAACTTAATGATGAGTTATCTAAATTCAAAGAATTAGACTTTTTTGTATTTGATATGTCTATTCCTGACATGAAATCATATTTTGAATTTGATATTCCAGTATTTACTAGGATTAGCGAAGTTGAGTTGAATCCAATATGGTTAGATAAATCTCATGGTATATGGTTAGATTCATTTGAAAAAAATTGGTTTGATAAAATATTTTTATCTGAGCTTTTAAGTTTAGATAAAAGAGTATGTATTGTTTCTTCAGAATTACACTCAAGAAATCAAATACAACAATGGGAGTTAATTTATGAATTTCGAAATGCAGAGAATTTAATTCTATGTACTGATTTTCCTCAATTAGCATTAGAGTATTTTAAACTAAAATAAAAAATATGAGTAAGATTAAAGCTGTTTTATTTGATATGGATGGTGTTTTGATTGAAGCAAAGGATTGGCATTACGAGGCACTAAATAGAGCTTTATCGTTATTTGGTATGCCAATTTCCAGGTTTGATCATTTAACAAAATTTGATGGCCTCCCTACAAAGAAGAAATTAGAATTTCTTTCATTAGAAAATAGTTTGCCTTTTGAGTTACATGATTTTATTAATGAAATGAAGCAAAAATATACTATGGAAATCATTCAGACGCAATGTAAGCCTATATTTATTCATGAGTATGCGTTATCTAATCTCAAGGCGTTAGGTTTTAAAATTGCGGTTTGTTCAAATTCGATTAGGAATACAATCACAACAATGATGGAAAAGGCGGCACTAAACCAATATATAGATTTGATTATTTCAAATGAAGATGTGTCATATGGCAAACCCAATCCAGAAATGTATGTTAAAGCCATGAGCAATTTTGGCCTGAATCCAGAAGAATGTTTAATTGTTGAGGATAATGAAAATGGAATAAAAGCTGCTAAAGCTTCTGGAGGAAATCTATTGGTTGTTCGAGATATTTATGAGGTTAATTTAGACAATATTTTAAATAGAATTCAAGAAATAAATTAATAGACAAAGAAAATTATATGAATATAATTAATGTTTTAATTTTAGCTGCCGGCAAGGCTCCTTCGCAAAGTGGCGAAAGAGAATATCCACTTTGTCTTACAGAGTTTGGAAACACTTCGTTAATTGAAAAAATTATCCAAAATACTTCTAAATTTTTAAACGTAAAATATTCTTTTGTTTTTTTGGAAAATGAATCTCAGAAATATCATCTGGATAAAATAGTTTCATTAATAGCTGAAGATTCTAAATGTGTCCTTGTGCCAGATCATACTCAAGGGTCAGCTTGCACTGCACTTATATGTGCTAGTCAATTGGATCAAGAGGGAGAGTTGTTAATTATAAGTGCGAATGAGTTAGTTGATCTAGATTTAACTTCTGTAGTTGATAATTTTAAGGAAAGAAAATTAGATGCAGGTACTTTAATATTTCGATCACTTAATCCAAGATACTCCTTTGTTAGTCTAGATCAAAATGGATTTGTTAAACAAACTGCTCAAAAGGAGCCTATCAGTGAAAATGCCACAGTTGGCATTTTTTGGTATGCGAAAACATCAGATTTTGTAAATGGGGCAAAAAATTTAATTCGTAAAGATGCTAAAGTTGATGGAAAATATTTTGTTGCTCCTGTTTTTAATGAGCTAGTTTTGCGCCACAAAAAAATTGGAGTTGTCAAACTTCCCCTAGAAAAATATACCCCACTCAAATCAGAACAACAAATTGATTTATTTCAAAGAGGATATTAAAAATGGAAACTAGAAAATTAAGCGAGATGATAAATGGTTGGTTTGTTGGTGCTTTTGAACCAACAGCCTTATCTACAAAAACTTGTGAAGTAGCATTAAAGTATTACAAGAAAGGAGACAACGAACTTAAGCACTATCATATGATCGCAACTGAAATTACCTTAATAGTCAGTGGAGAGGTTATAATGTTCGACAAGGTATGGAAAGAAAAAGACATCATAAAAATATTTCCAGGCGAATCAACAGCTTTTGAAGCTATTACTGATGCTATCACTGTGGTAGTTAAAATACCGGGTGCACTAAATGATAAATATATTTCGTGTAATGAGTAAATTGAAAATAGGAATAGTTACTACTTGGTTTGAAAGAGGAGCTGCATATGTTTCTAGACAATATATGTTAACACTTCAACAAAAGAATGATGTATATATTTATGCAAGGGGTGGCGAAAAATATGCAATTGGAGATCCCGTTTGGGATACTCCAAATGTTACTTGGGGAATTGAAAGTGCAAACTCTCAAATAAATACATGGATTGAAAAGAAACACTTTTTAAATTGGATAGAAGAAAACGAAATACAAATTGTGTTTTTTAACGAACAATGGTGGTTTGCTCCTATATTGTGGTGTAAGGACATAGGTGTAAAAACTGGAGCTTACATTGATTATTATAAAAAACACACTGTTCCTCTGTTTTACGTTTATGATTTTCTTATCTGTAATACTAAAAGACATTTTTCAGTGTTTGAGAATCATCCACAATCGTTTTTTATTCCATGGGGGTCTGATATCAATCTTTTTAAGCCTGAAGGTTTTAAGGTTGTTAATAATGATTATATTACTTTTTTTCATTCTGCAGGAATGAACCCATCTAGAAAAGGAACAGATATTTTGTTAAGATCGTTCAGTAAAATAAAAAAAACTGCAAAATTATACATTCATACTCAAGTTGACCTTATAAATTTTTTCCCTGAATTAAAACATATCATAAACGATTTGTTATCTAAAGAGAGATTAGAAATTTATAAAGGGACTATAGGGGCGCCAGGATTGTATAAAAATGGAGATGTTTATGTTTATCCTACAAGACTTGAAGGCATTGGATTAACTATAGCAGAAGCTGCATGTTCTGGATTACCAGTAATTGTTCCTAACTGTCCGCCAATGAATGAATTTTGTTCAATTCATAATGGAAGATTAATTGAAATTGATTTTTTAAAAATCAGGTCTGATAATTATTATTGGCCAGAGTGTATCGTAAACGAAGAAAGTCTTACTAATCAAATCGAATTTTATATTGATAGTTTTTCCGAAATTATCAATTTCAAGAGACAAGCAAGAAATTATGCAATTAAGTATTTAGATTGGGAAGAAAATAGTAAAGATATTTTAAAAATATTCCCTTCTATCAAACAATTACCAAGTTCACGCTTATTGATTTTTCGTGTTAAATTATATGATTTATTTATGTTTATTTATCCAACTATCTATAAATTAATTCCTCCAGGTTTTAAAAGAATATTTAAAACTGTATCAACTTTTCGACCTTAATTGATAAATATTTCCTAAAAAATGGACAATTGCAATCAGCCAGTTTCAAAAAATCATTTTTATAAGATTAAGAAATTATTAGTCGAGAAATCCCCTTTTGTTTTTGTTCGATTCAGTGATGGTGAAACTGAAATCATAAAAAATCATTATTTGGAAATTACTACTCAAAAAGTAATTTGGAGTGGAGGGGTTTCTGGTAAGGGTTTCCCGGTTTTTGATCAAAAAAAATTTAATCCTTTAATACATCAGCAATTTAGAAAGGATTTATTAAAGGCTGCAATGTTAGATGCGCCTAATTACTATAAAGGTATTCCAACCAGTCATAATGCGGCAGAACAGGATAGAAATTTGATGATAAGATTAAATGGTGGACTTTCATCAAGTTTGACTTTTTCAGATTTATTTTTAAATGGAAACTTTCTGCATTATAGAAAGAAAATTGTTCCAATTTTTGACACATTTAATTGTATAGCAATAATTGGTAATTATAGGATGAATCCAAAATTGTATAGAAAAGATTGGAAGCATATTAAAATCCCAGATAATTTCTTTGAAACATACGAAGATGTAAAAAATACTACTTGGAATGAGATAAATAGTCTCCCTATGGGAACTCTTGTTTTATCATCCGCATCTTCTTTATCAAATATTTTAGGAGTTCATGTCTATTTAAGTCGCCCAGATCTTACTTTTCTTGATATAGGTACAACACTCCATGATATTATGGGCATGCAATCTGGAATTAGAGGTTATCATATTGAATTAGAACCTTGGAGTGTATCAAATTTTTATAAAAAGATTAGATATAAAATGGCCAGTGAATACAAATTAAGATGGTAATATTATAAATCAATAATTTTTATGGTAAATACTGATACAATTGTATATATATTGTTAAATAGTGAAAAAGTACCTACTAAATTTAGCGAGGATGTTAAACAGTTTTTAATTGCGATTTCTATTAAACCCTCTTTTATTGTTACGGATAACTCAGACTTTTCGAATTCTTCTGATCTATTTAAAGTAAATGGGGTGTGCAGAAATGAAAAAGTATTTCTATTCAGTATTTCTTTGAAAAGAATGATAATTGAAGCCTTAAATATTGATGCTAATATTAAATTTTTAGCTATTGTTAATCTTGAAGAAATTTTTCAATCTAAATGTAGTTTTGAATATTTAAATGTCGATTTTTCACTACCAAATGACTACTTATATTTCACATTCGACAGTAAAACTGATTTTGGCTACTCAAGTAAATTAATTTGGGGTACTGTAGAAGTGATTAAAGAATTTTTAGATTTTAATTCCTTTGTATTAGAATGTTTAATTAATTCCAATAACTATTTAAGTATTTTGACTTTGGATGGCTGGCCAATCTCAAATAAAGAATCAAAACTTAAAAAGATATTAGATTTTTCTGCTAATCGTATAATTAGGTCTGATATTGCAAATAGCTCGATATTAAAAATATTTATAGATAAAATAAAGAGTAAACTTAAAAGGTATTTAATTAGAAACGAGTCAAGTGTTGAATTGTATGGAAATAGATTTGCAAAATATAATCTATGCACGTTTGATAAATCAGTTTGCTGGGAAATTCGTCCGGCTCTAAAATTATTTTGTATAAATAAGAAATTACGAAATAAAATTAGATTTATTACATCGAATGATTTTAATAGCATTATTCAATAATCTATATATCACTTTACCTGTTTTGGCTTATCATTTTATTTTAATTTAAAGACTAAATCAAAATTATTTATGTTTAAAAAAGTATTTAGAAAAATTTCCGGACAAAAACTTTCTTATTTTGAAAAGATGCTTCTCTCAACGAAGAAGGACTATTTTATGTCAGATTTAATTTTTAAGGATAGAAAAGGTATAGCATTGGACTTTGGTTTAAATGTTGGCGCTTTTGCTTTTAATAATGTAAATAAATTCCATAAAATATTTGCTGTTGAAGCAAGCAGTGACTGTTTAAAAGATGCAAAAAAGAATTTAAAAAAAATACCATTAGAAAAAATTGAATTTATACACGCTGCTTTATCAAACAAATCAAATGAACAAGTTTCGTTAAAAAAAGTTATTGTTAATGGAGAATTTGAATCTAAAGACTTTTCAATACTTGATTTAAATAATTCAGATTTAGAAAAAACTGATTATATAGGCAGGTTTGGCGAACAAATTGAAGTTGTGAATTCATTATCATGGCCTGACTTAATGAATAAAATTGGCAAACCGGAAGTTCGTTTACTTAAATGTGATATTGAGGGAGCTGAATATCAGCTTTTTATTGATTGCGATCTTTCAAATGTTGAGTATTTAATTTTTGAATTACATTATACTTTTCTGGGAAAAGAGAAGGTTAGTGAATTATTAAACCACTTAACAAAATATTTTAATTTTTATTTTAATAAAGATAAATGTTTGTTAGAATCTAATTCCTGGCCGCCTCCGTCGATATTATATATGGTTAATAAAAATATAGATCTTAAAATTCCTCTTTGGTTAAAATTATTACGAACTCCATTTTTTAAGGTCAGATTTTTTATTATTGATTTTTTTTCATAATCCAAGCAGATGAATCATTTTTTTGTAGATAATAACAACATTCATTTATCTTCACAGCTATCTAAATGGGATACTGAAATTTTTGGTTTCAATGTTGCGGTCTTAGATAAATTTAAAATTAGAAATTTTGAAAAAATACAATTTGAATTTAATCTATACAAGGAATGGCTGATTAATAATTCAATTAAAATTGTATCATGTAGACTTGAGAACACTTATTTAGAGGAATCTTTTTTTTTAGAAGAAAGTGGTTTTCGCTTCATAGAGATGGTTTTACACCCAACAATTTTTGATTTGCAAAATTACAACTGTGCAATAAATAATTTTTTGGTTTTACCTTCTAAAAAAGAAGATTTAAAAATTATAAAAAATATTGCCTTGAATGCATTTAGTCATGAAAGGTATCACTTAGATCCTAGGTTTGATAATGAATTAGCTAATATTAGGTATGAAACGTGGGTAAATAATACTACTAAAGAGGATTCAAATCAATTATTGTTAAAGATAATTGATAATATGGGAAGCATTCTTGCTTTTTTTGTAATTGAGGAATTGGATGGTAATTCTGTTTATTGGCATCTAACTGCTGTAAACCCAGAATTTCAAAATAAAAAATTAGGCTATTTAATTTGGATGTCTGTAATTAACTATTGTAAAAATCTTGGATTTAAATCCATTGATACAACTATTTCTGCAAGAAATATTAGAGTGTTAAATCTTTATTCAAAATTGAATTTTAGATTTAAATCTCCTGATATGACTTTTCATCTTTTTTTATAATAAACATTATATATTATATGATAATTCCATTCAATAAACCGTATTTAACTGGAAACGAGCTAAAGTTTATCTCTGAATCTAACGAAAAAGGGCAGCTCTCTGGTGATGGATATTTTACTAAATTATGTAGTGAATGGATTGAAAAAAACACTGGGTGTAAAAAAGCACTTTTGACTCATAGTTGTACAGCTGCTCTTGAGATGGCTGCAATTTTATTGAATATTCAAGAGGGAGATGAAGTGATTATGCCTTCTTATACATTTGTTTCGACAGCAAATGCATTTGTTTTAAGAGGTGGTGTTCCTGTTTTTGTTGATGTAAGAGCCGATACTTTAAATATCAATGAGAATTTGATTGAAAAGGCAATTACATCGAAAACAAAAGCAATAGTTGTAGTTCATTATGCTGGAATTTCATGTGAAATGGATACAATAATGGATATTGCAAAACGACGTAATTTATATGTTGTCGAAGATGCTGCACAAGGAATTATGTCTAAATATAAAGGCAAATCTTTGGGAACTATTGGTCACATTGGATGTTATTCTTTTCATGAAACTAAAAATATTATTTCCGGAGAGGGTGGCGCAATTTTAATAAATGATGAACAGTTTTTACAACGTTCTGAAATCATAAGGGAAAAAGGAACTAATAGAAGCCTTTTTTTTAGAGGCCAAGTTGATAAATATACATGGGTAGATATTGGTTCATCTTATTTACCTGGGGAAATAATTGCTGCCTTTTTGTGGGCACAAATGGAAAAAGCAAATGAAATTACAAATGAACGACTGGCAATTTGGAATGATTATCATAATTCACTACATGATTTAGAAATGAAAGGGCATTTAACTAGGCCAACAATTCCTGAGGGTTGTTCTAATAATGCGCACATGTATTATATACTTTTAAAAGATCTAAAAGCCAGAACGCTTTTTATTGAAAAAATGAATAATGCCGGTATCAGATGTGTTTTCCATTATATCCCTCTACATAGTTCTCCTTTTGGAAATTTGAATTCAAGGATAAGTAGTGAATTAAATAATACAATTGATTTGTCTGATAGGCTTGTTCGGCTTCCATTATGGGTTGGATTGCGAGAAGATTTAATTCATATCATTAAATCAATTCATGATATTTTACTTGGTAGTAATTAAATAAAATTATGAAAATATTAATTGCCTTTGGTACAAGACCTGAAGCTATAAAAATGGCTCCGCTTATTCATATGTTTTCTAATATTGATGTCATAGAATTATTGGTTTGTGTAACAGGTCAACATAGGCAAATGCTTGATCAAGTTTTGTCTATTTTTGATATTAAACCTGATATTGATTTGGATATTATGTCGCCTGGCCAAAGTTTATCTGGAATAACATCAATAATTTTAACTAGAATGTCTGATGTACTTTCTCAGCACAAACCAGATCTTGTTCTTGTTCACGGTGACACAACAACAGCTTTTGCAACAGCTTTGGCAGCCTTTTACATGGATGTAAAAATTGGGCATGTTGAAGCAGGTCTAAGGACTAATAATTTTAAAGCTCCATTCCCTGAGGAATTTAATAGACAAATTATATCAAAAATTGCACACCTACATTTTGCACCAACAGAGACAAGTAAAAGCAATTTGATTAGAGAGGGAGTAAATAAATCTCAGATTGAGGTAACAGGGAATACTGTAATTGATTCAATGTATTTCATGTTAAATAAAATCGAAACCGATAAAGTAAAAAAAAATGAAATAACTAATTCAATCATCAAGAATCTTGGATTTGATTTTGTAAATGATAAATATGTTTTGATTACTGGTCATCGAAGAGAAAATTTTGGGGAAGGATTTTTAGAAATATGTAAAGCAATTAAAGAATTAGCCGTTAAATTTTTGGATGTCAGATTTGTTTATCCGGTACATTTAAATCCATTAGTTCAAAAGCCTGTATTTGAAATATTAGGAGATCAGACTAATGTGCATTTAATTCAGCCTCAAAAATATGAGTCATTCTTAATGTTACTTAAAAATTCATATTTAGTGTTAACTGACAGTGGAGGAGTTCAAGAAGAAGCTCCTAGTTTAGGTAAACCGGTATTGGTAATGCGAGATGTTACCGAAAGACCCGAAGCTGTTGAAGCAGGGACAGTAAAATTAGTGGGATCAAATTCTAATAAAATTGTTGCCAATGTTTCTGATTTATTAATGAATCAATTGACATATATTACTATGTCAACAGCACACAATCCTTATGGCGATGGATTATCATGTAAGCGAATTTTAACAAAAATCTTATCTGACGACTTTTAATTATACTTTGAAAAGCAATAAAATAGCATATATTCTAGTAGAAGAAACTCTAGAGCCAGAATTATTAAGAAGACAAGTCGTTGAATTACTTGGGGATATTAAAAGCCAAAACCCTAACTATTTCATAAAAGTTTTTTTATTAAAAAACTGCGTAAGTGTTTTATTTAATTTAAAAAATATTAAGACCTCAAAGTTTTTGCTGGAAAAACAAGGAATAAAATTTTGTATAATACCAACTCTTTCCCCTTGGCCATTCCCTATTCCTCTATTTCAAACTAGAGGAGGTATTAAACTAATTCATAATTGGGATGAATTAACAATAAAGACTTTCACGATACTTTCATTGCCATTTCTGTTTATTCTTCTTTATTTTGGAAGGTATAAAATTTTACATTCTAGATCTTATCCTGCAACATTTTTAGCTATTAGCATTAGAAAGTTAGCTAAGTCTTTTAGTGTAATTTTTGATCCAAGATCAGATTGGCCTGAGGAAAATGTTACATCCGGGATGTTTAGTGACAAACAATTTAAATTTTGGAAAAAAACAGAAATTGAGATGTTAAAAGTCTCAAATTATACAGCCTGCATTAGTAGGACTTACCTTAGGCATTTCGAAAATGGCACACAAAATTTTTCTAATTTTATTGTGCCCAACAATGTTAAAACAAAAGAATTTCATTTTAGTGAATCTGAGCGAAAAAAAATCAGACTAGAGTATAAAATTAATGATAATGAAATTGTTTTTGTATACTTAGGAAGTATTGGCTACAAAGGCTGGCATAATGTAATGTTATATAAAAAGTTTTATAATATTTGTTGTGAATCAATTAGTCAATTCAAATTTTTATTTCTTATACCCGAAAATTGTGTAGATGTTATTAAATCTGAATTCAAGAATTATGATAATGTAATAATAAATAGTCCGTCATTTGAAAATGTACCAAATTTATTATCAGCTGCAGATGTAGGTATGATGTTTTTCGATAAGAAAAAAATAGCAGTTGGCACTAAGATTGGAGAATATCTTTCAATTGGACTACCTTTTATAGTAAATAGCAACTGTGTTGGGGCCTCCGATTATATTGATTTAAATGAAAGACTAGGCCTTTTGGTTAATATCGGCGCTGGAGATCTAGACCCCAAAGCTAACTTTAATGATATTCAAAATAAAATCATTGAATTACTTAATCATAATTTTGTTAGAGTTGATTTTGCGAGAAAGCATTTCGACAATATTGTTATTGCAAGGGAATACTCAATTGCTTATGAAAACATATTTAAACAGTCATAGGTGGCTAATATTAAAATCAACTATAAATTAATTCTTTTTATACTATTTGGAATAATCCTATCCGTAATGGCTGCTTTTAGAGTATTTGGCGAGGATATGGACTATTTTAGTTATGAAACTTATTATGATAGTATTGATTTTGATAATTCAAAAGGCTATGAACCAGTATTTAATTTCATTGCAATGGGCATAAGAGCAAAAGGGTTTGAATTTAGTTCATTTCTGTTTATAATTTCATTAATATCACTAGTTGTAAAATTTTTTGTTTTTAATAAATTTAAATTTCCAATATATTCTATTTTAATTTATTTTTTTGTGTTTTATCCACTGCATGAAATGACTCAAATAAGAGTAGCAGTTGGTTTATCATTAATACTTTTGGCATTTTATTTTAGAGGAATAAATAGTCGAAATGTGTCAATTATTACAGTGTTCTTAGCCTTGGGTACTCATTATTCAATGGTATTATTTTTACCATTCTTGCTATTTTTTGAAAAATTTAAAAACAGGTCACTTGTTATATTATTTATTTTGTTTTTTTTACCATTTATAATAAAGATGTTTTTTCTGCCGTATGCAGAACTGTTAGGGAACGTCCAATATCATGTTTTAAATTTACATGATTATGCTC
>JACCDK010827349.1_pt1 | contig 15835 bp, 10 predicted proteins | sample 7445871 | NCBI WGS metagenome assembly JACCDK01 (sample SAMN15323436, study PRJNA562643) | freshwater metagenome | isolation source: river surface water | place: USA:Blue River Watershed | collected 2017-08-15 | reverse complement strand
GGGCCAGACTGCCGGCAGCCCTATGCCATGTCGGTTTTTAACATCTCGGGCATGAGCTTTGGGGCCCTGTCGCCCAATGCCATTCGGGCGCTGAACAAGGGTGCAGCCAAGGGTGGCTTTGCCCATGACACGGGCGAGGGCTCGATTAGCAAGTACCACCGCGAAGGTGGTGGGGACATCGTCTGGCAGATTGGCTCAGGCTACTTTGGCTGCCGCACACCAGAGGGCCAGTTCGACCCCGAAAAGTTCGCCGCCCAGGCACGCGAGCCCCAGGTCAAGATGATCGAGATCAAGCTGTCTCAGGGGGCCAAGCCGGGCCACGGCGGCGTGCTGCCTGCGCCCAAGGTTTCTGCCGAGATCGCCGCTGCCCGGGGTGTGCCCATGGGACAGGACTGTGTCTCGCCTGCCTGCCACTCCGCATTCGATGGACCAGAGGGTCTGCTGGGTTTTGTGCAAAGGCTGCGCGAGTTATCGGGTGGCAAGCCCGTTGGTATGAAGCTATGCGTGGGCCAGCCCCAGGAGTGGCTGGCGGTGGTGGATGCCATGAAGCGCTTAAAAGTGACGCCGGACTTTGTGGTGGTGGACGGCGCCGAGGGCGGTACAGGCGCCGCGCCCGTGGAGTTTGCCGACCATGTCGGCATGCCCTTAAGGGATGGCCTGCACCTGGTGCACAGCAGCCTGGTTCAGGCTGGCTTAAGGGACCGGCTGAAGATTGGTTGCTCAGGCAAGGTGATCAGTGCCTTTGACATCGCCCGTTGCCTGGCCCTGGGGGCCGATTGGTGCAACTCTGCACGCGGCTTCATGTTTGCCCTGGGGTGTATTCAGAGTCGCAGCTGCCACACCGACCACTGCCCCACCGGTGTGGCCACGCAGGACTTGACGCGTCAACGGGCTCTGGTGGTGACCGACAAGTCCGAGCGGGTTTATGCCTACCACCGCAACACTCTGCACAACCTGGCCGAGCTGCTGGGTGCGGCTGGTTTGACCCACCCCAGTCAGGTCACGGCCGATCACATCATGGTGAGGGACAAGGACGGCCGGGCGGTACCGCTGTCGCAGACGTTGTAGGCCGGCGAGGGCTTACTTGTAGGTCAGGATGGTGCAGTTGGCCCGCACCGAGTTGCCGCTCTCCATCTCGTAGCTCAGCTGGTGAATCATGTTTGCCCGGTCGTGATAGAGGGTGAACTTGTCTTTGACGCTCGAGATGTTGACCCCCGAGAAGGTGGCATTGAGCGAGCGACCCAGAAATCGGATGGTGTAGACCTTGCCGTCCACCGTGGTGGTGGACAGCGGAAAGCTGAGCTCGCGGACCAGGGTGTCCTTGCCGTACCAGTTCGTTTTGAACTCTCCGCCGCCGCATTGAAAGTTGGCCTGGCCGAAGGCGAGGGCGGGGGGGGGACTGAGCCCGGTCAGCAACAAGAGGGCTAAGACCCTGTAAGCGGCTATTAGCTTGACTTTGGAAAATCTCTGGAAAGCTTCGTGAGTCATGAGCGAAGTCTAACTCTCGAAAGTTCTCGCTACCCACTCGCTCAATTAGGCAGAATTTACCGGGGCAAGACTCAAAGCAGGGCGACGAGGGTAAGAGTTGCCCGATCCAGGCGGAATCCACCCTAAAAAGCCAACCTTTTAGAGCCGTTTCTATTGGCATAGGTCTTGCTTACATCTCGATGTCAAAAGAGAAAGGCTTTAGTCATGGCACTTCAGGTATTCGTTGGATGGGATCCCCGCGAGGACATCGCCTGGGAGGTCTGCCGTCATTCCATTCTGAGTCGGACTGACCCCAAAGAAGTGGTTGTGAAGCCACTGGTTCAGTCTGAGCTTCGTCAGGCGGGGTTCTATACCCGTGAGCTAGACACCAGGGCCGCCACAGAATTCAGCCTTACCCGATTCCTCACCCCCCACCTGGCAGGTCAGAAGGGATATGCCGTTTTTGTTGATTGCGACTTCCTATTCTTGACAGATATCCGTGAGGTCCTGACCGAGGTTGACCCCTTCAAGGCGGTCTCGATTGTTCAGCATGATTACAAACCAACCGAATCGACCAAGATGGACGGGTGCGTTCAGTACGCCTACCCCAGAAAGAATTGGTCTTCATTCATGGTGTTTAACCTGCAGCACCCTGCGATCAGGGCTTTAACGCCCGATATTGTTAACACTCAGACTCCAGCCCATCTACACAGGTTTGAATGGCTGAAAGATGAGCAGATTGGATCGCTCGATAGGGGTTGGAATTATCTGGAGGGCTGGTATCCACCAACCTACGATCATTTGAAGGCAATTCATTACACCCGGGGCGGGCCTTGGTTTGACCATATGAGGGAGTGTGACTTTGCGGCGGAGTGGCTGGCCGAAGCAGCCAAGCAACAGATGACATTACGGGAGTGCGTGGCATGAAAGCGTTGATTGGTGACGATCTACTCGTCGTTACTTCCATGAACCGTGATGGTTGGGATCAATACGGAGAAAAATTTGTACTATCGTTCTTGAAGCATTGGCCAGCTGGGGTTCGATTAAGAATTTATGCGGAAGGCTTTTCCTCCGAGCTTAACGACCCCCGTATCGAAGTAATTAATTTTGAAGCCGCTGTTGGGCAGAACGTTCTGGACTTAGAGCAGCAAAAGACACGGCTATTCAAAAAAACGGGCATCGAAAAGATGTCTGGCTACCGTAGCGACGTCGTAAAGTTCTCAAAAAAGGCATTCGTTCTCGCAAGAGAGATACGAAACTCTGATCAAAAGTATCTGATTTGGCTCGATGCTGATGTGGTCACTCTTCGGTCACTTACCTTGAAAAATATTAGTGAGATTTGTGGGTGTGAAGACGAGATCATTTTCTGCTCATACCTTCGACGCTATGGAATGCACACGGAATCGGGTTTCTTGGCATTCAACCTGAAACATCCGCTGCGAATGGATTTCTGTGATCGATATGAATCGATTTATCGCTCCGGTGCAGTTTTTCATTTGGAGGGCTGGACTGACTGCCATGTGCTGGACGCGGTTCGAACATACCTAATCTCCTTCGGATACGAAGATTGCTTCCGGGAGATACCATCTCTGACATCTAACCATCCATTTGTTAATAGCTCGTTAAGCCTATTCATGGATCATCTCAAGGGGGACCGCAAGCAAGGAAGTTCTTCCTACCAGTCTGATTTTTTAATACCTCCGAGGATGCTCGTAAAATTCGATGGGCGCTATTCCCAGCTTGCCGAAATTCTTAGGGTCGTCAGACCCAAAAATGTCGTGGAGATCGGGGTTTGGTCAGGCTGGAGAGCCGTTGAAATGGCGTTGATTTCTGACTCATTAGACCTAAACATCCACTACAGAGGCTACGATGTATTCGAAAACGTACCATCCGATGCTTTTGATCAAAACGAGAAAAACGTTAAGCCCCACTTCTCTATTAAAAGCGTTGTTGCGTTACTTGAGTTGGCCAAGTCTGTAGTTCCAGGTTTTTCTTATGAGTTGGTTCCCGGCGATACCAATCAAACTTTGACCTCAGAGATGGTCGATTTAGTTTTTCTGGACGGCGGCCACGCAGTATCCACGATAAGACATGACTATGAAGCCACCTCGAAGTCTAAGGTCATCGTACTGGACGACTACTACGTTGGAATTGATACAGATGATTTTGGTTGTAACCGTATTGTTGATGGATTAGATCATTTGATTTTGCCCAGTTCCGATCAGGTTTTTGGTGGGGGGCGGGTGCACTTTGCGGTCTTAGGGCCAATTGAAATTTTGGGCGTTTTGCAGGACCGATTCCCGGGTGCCAGGCTAGTTTCGAACTCGCAGTTTGCTGAAGAGCAAAGTTATGAAAGGGCGTAGAAAGCGAGCTCTCATCATTGGCGCAACCGGCCAAGACGGAATACTGCTCTCCCGACTACTTGTCGGCAAGGGGTACCAAGTGCTCGGAACTTCCCGAAATCCGAGAAATGCCCGACCAGACTTTTGGACCTCGTGTAGGGGTTCCGTGGCTGAGCTCGTTCAGATGCTGCCCTCTGACTTCCGCAGCGTATTTTCTGTGGTGAATGGTTTTAAACCCGATGAGATCTACAATCTTGCTGGTCAAACTTCTGTGGGCCTATCGTTTGACCAGCCGGTTGAAACAATGGAGAGCATTTCTCATTCAAACCTGATCTTATTGGAAGTCATTCGTCTGTTGAATTCCGATATCCGCTACTACAATGCGATCTCCACAGAGGTGTTTGGTAATGTGCCGCTCGGAAAGTGTGCCACTGAGGACACACCCCTCAATCCAAGGAGCCCTTACGGGGTTGCCAAGGCCTCCGCTTATTGGCTGGTAAAAAATTACAGAGAGTCATACGGCTTGCACCTCTCAAACGGAATTCTCTCGAATCACGAATCTTTGCTTCGACCGTCACATTTTGTAATTCCAAAAATTGTTGAGGCGGCTAACCTGATCTCAAAATTAAAACTGAAGAAGTTATCGCTTGGCAATGTTGATATTCAGAGAGACTGGGGATGGGCGGAGGACTACGTTGAAGCAATGTGGTTGATGCTGCAAATGGAAAATTCGGACGACTATGTAATAGGGACGGGCAAGACTGTTTCTCTGAGTCATGTTTTGACCCGAGTTTTTGAGAATTTTGGTCTCGATTGGAGGGACTTTGTCGTATCCGAGGAGTTGGAGTTTCGCCCTTCGGATATTTATCGCAGTGCAATTGACCCGTCGAAGGCTAATCGACTGCTAGGCTGGCGTGCGAAATCTGATGTTGATGCTGTAGTCGATTTTCTGACGCATGGCATTCGGCATCGACGATCTGGTTTGACCCAACTTGGGGAGGCCCCAATACATTAATCGATCCCTCGTTTCTCTCGTTTTGCGCAGCTAACGCGAGAGACTTGAAAACCACAAAAAACTTCATTTTGAGGCTGTCGGCTAAGCCGATTGCCGGACAGGGTACTTCATCTGCTTGGGAAGGGAGCATCCTGTTCGCCTTGATTATCGCTCATCGTTTTGCGTAACCTAGGGTTCGAGCTTAGATGGATAATTCTCGATTAATGTCTTTTGCCACATTTGCAAGGAGAGTGTCCCAGGCATTTGGTGTCGAGTTTCGAACTAGTTTAAGAGATTCATACCACCAGGACCCCACCTTCTCGGTGCCCCACCTCCAGTCCGGAACGCTTGGCAACAGAACAATGCCGGGGACACCAAAGCCACCACATAGGTGGGCTACAGAATTGCCAATTGTGATGACCTGGTCGAGGTGGCTGAGCAGTTCCGCTTGGGCAGAAATATCATTTTTGAGATCTATGCCGTTCAATATCCTCACTCGATCTGGCAATGCTTGCTCAACTTTTGCCTCGTGGCTGTGGGGGTTTGGAAATTGGAGGTTAATCAGACTGCCAGGAAGCTCTCGAGTGAGTAAAGAAAATTCGATTGCGGATATACTTTTCCGTCCGCGGAAGTTTTTAGTGAGCGCAAAGCTTTCCCAGCTCAACCCTATCCAAGGGCGGGGCAGGGCTCTGAGTTCCGCCAATGTGTTGTCGCTTAATTTCCCTTTTGGTCTGAGTAGGTGTCCCCCGTGCTTTCTTGGAAAGTCTGCTAGTTGCCGCCTGAAGTGCAAGCCAAGGCTGGCTAGGGGCAATTGACGCTGGATACCATCGACCGAGGTAATCGATCGCTTAATAACAAAATGAAGATTTGGGAACGATGTCTTAAAAATGTCAAACAGTCTTGCATCGCATTCAATATAAAAATTGTGGGGTAGTCTCCCGAGGTCTGGGAAGATGGTTGAAAACATAATTTCATCCCCAAGCCCCTGTTCAGCCCAGATGAGAACGTTGCACGGGGGGCTGCTTGGCCCCTCCCATCTTGGGATGTTGGAGAATCGATTGGGGACCATGTTTCCAGAATCAAATCTGTACTCGTAGTCTTCCCAGCCCTGCCTGAAATCGCCCCTGACCAGGTGGATAAGTCCGCGGTTCGTCCTGGCCAGGCCATTATTGGGCTCTCTTTCTATGGATCGATTCAAATAAATCAGGGCTTCGTCATATTTGCCCTGCACTGAATAGCAGTTACCTAGGTTTGTCTCGACCACAAGGTGACCGGGGCGGAGTTCCAATGCTTTCTCGAAGGCCGCCTCCGCTGCCCTGTAATCCAAACGTTGGAATGCTGCCACCCCCTTCCCAACAGCGGCCTCGCTATGACTGGGTTCGACGGTCAATGCCAAGTCGAAGTATTTGTCGGCTTCTTCAAACTGTAGGTTTTTGGCAAGGCTATTACCAATATTCGTATAAGGCATCGGGTCTAACGGGTTTATCTTAATTGCCTCTATGAAGCACTTGACTGCGTCGTCATGCTCGTTCAACTCCGACAAGCAGAGTCCCTTTAAATTGAAAAATGCCGCGTTACCGGCAAAAATTGCCGAACTGCCGTCGAGCATTGCCAAGGCCTCGCGAAACCTCTTCGCCCGATAAAGGATAAGTCCGTCTTGGATGATTCTTGGCAATGCTGTGTCCATCCGCCAATGTTACAGACAGCAGCTTCTTGGCGGTGCTACATGGCTAAACATTGCCCCTAGGCCATCCGTACATACGACTGTAAGGGAGTTATCCCGCCCAGTTAACCCAACAGGAGGCCTAAAATGGCATCAGTAATTAACACCAACATGGCATCGCTATACGCCCAAAAGAATCTGTCTGGCGCTCAAAATGCCCTGTCGACCTCGGTCGAGCGCCTGTCCTCTGGCCTGCGGATCAACCGCGCCAAAGACGATGCAGCCGGCCTGGGAATCTCCGAGAAGATCAAGAGCCAAGTGACCTCCTTAAACCAGGGCTTGCGTAATGCCAACGATGCTATTTCGATGGTTCAGACGGCCGAGGGCTCCCTGTCGGAAGTGTCATCCATCCTTCAGCGAATGAAAGAGCTCTCTGTCCAGGCCAGAAACGACAGTCTGTCAACTACACAGCGCTCCTTCATCTCTGATGAGCTCGTGGCACTAAAAAACGAGATCAACTCCATCGCGGAGCGTACGACTTTTAATGATCTCTCACTACTAAAAAACTCTCTCCGCACCGATGTCGCCACATCCACAGCGGCGAATAAGATGGTTAACGGCGCGGCCGTCTTAGATGGCTTGACCGTAAGCGGATTGAAGGTTTCGAATACCAACGTTGGAACTTACACATTCACGTCGGGTACTCAGGCTCAGATAGATGGCCAGTTGTCCAGATCGACGACTGCGCTGACTGCTAGTGCTGGTGCGGATGATACTCAGGCAGTTTCGATGGCGGCGACCACGGGTTCAACGACTATTACGCTATCGGGTGTATATGAGGCGGGCGACACTATTACTTACTCACTAACGGGTGCAACCGCCGCAAACAGCACCGGCTCGCTCACCTATACCGTCGTGGCAGAAGATTTGACCGCCAACGGTGACGGTAGTGGTGGTGCTCTAACCGGAGGGAGTACCGCAGCTAAGAATAACATTCTGACGAAGATCGCTGCTCAAGCCGTAGCCACAGGTGTGACCTCAGTTGCTACTGCCACTTACACAGTTGCAAGTGGCGTTCTGTCGATTCAAGGAGCTGCAGAGGGAGGCACTGCTGATTCTGCAGCGAACCGTGCAGCCGGAACCCGGGCGGTGACAGTTGCAAGTTACGATGTAGCGGAAGGTAACAAGTTTACCCTGACGATTAACGGTAAGGGCTACTCTGTGGTCGCTGGAACCGAGGATAACTCCTCAACTATTGCATCCGCATTACAGACAAAAGTCTTGGCCGACTACCCAGATGATTCTGCCTCAACAGTAGCGTCAAACGTTCTCACGTTTACTACTGGTTCGTCGCTGACCGGGGCAGACATTGCGTTGAGTGTCTCTAAGTTGGCCGAGGGCAATCAGTTAGCTAACCAGGCTTCAGTGGTCTCGGATCAGAGCGTGTCTACCGCTGCTACAGCCCGTACTGTAACTATCAACGACTTCGATGTCGTTGAGGGTCGAAAGTTTACGATTAGGGTCGGTAACCCTGAAAACATGACGAGTTATTCCGTCATTGCAAATCACGAGGACGATGCCGCTGGTATTGCAAGCAAGCTTGAGGCACTCCTGGACAACAATTTCGGTGAATCTGTATCCGGTTCCGCTGGCACCACAATCGCATCAGGCACCAGCGTAATTACTTTTGATGACGCTCTTAACTTGGGAATGTCTAACATCGAGGTATTGGTTAGTGACACAGTCGACAGCGGAGTGATCTCTTCCGAGTCTACGGTCAGCTCCAAGACACGCGCTGAGTCAGCCAGAACGATCACGATCAATCAGCTCGACCTAACGGCAGGAAATGTCGTTTCGGTTGGTATCCGAGGCCAAGAGTATTCGGTTAAGGTCGGTTCCGCGGACACCGCTTCAGACATTGCATACCGTTTGGCCTCGATGATTGATGACGACTTCCCGAATACGACTGCGGCAACGGCCACTAACGAATTTCCTGCAGCGACGAGGGTGTCTGTAACCAGTAACGTAATCACTCTGACCTCTAATGCGAAACTTGGTCTCGAGCAAATCGATGTCGCTGTCAAGACCATCACCAACCCTGGTGTGCTGACTTTGACCGCAAACGCTGACACTGGCATCGGTGGTACCACTCAGAGCATCAACGTGGGTGAGATTGCGAATGGCTCCGCCAAGACCTTCGACTTTGACCGGCTGGGCGTTAGCTTCTCGCTGAACAACACGACTGGGTCCACTGTGAACTCCGCCTCCTTCGAAGCCTTTAGCTCAAAGGTGACTGAGCTATCAGTCGGTGGAACCATGAACGGAGAAGCGTTGTTCCAAGTAGGTGCTGGGACACGGGACAACGTCGTCATCGATGGCTTCAAGGATATCCGAATTACCGGATACAACTTGAACTCGGGTGCTGAGAAAACAGTGTTCGACAACATCAACACCACGTTGAACAACATCGCCCTGAACACGACTGACTCGCTGTCTGAGGCCAACTTTGCCACCTTGGAGAATCAGATTGAAGACGCCATCACTACCGTGTCTGACTTCCGGTCCTACCTGGGTGCTCAGCAGAATCGGATTGAGTTCGCGATCAGCAACATCCAGGCTCAGAGCGAAAACCTGACGGCGGCCAACTCTCGCATCGTTGACACCGACTATGCAGCTGAGACGGCTAACCTGACGAAGACCCAGATCATGCAACAGGCAGCCACGGCCATGCTAGCCCAGGCCAACCAGATGCCTAACGTGATCTTGGCTCTCCTGAAGTAATCGTTAACTATCTGACAGGTAAGAGGTCAAGTAAATGAGCACAATCTCTGGTTCGGCAATGAAAGGAGCGGCGCCTGCCGCCGCTCCTTTGCCCGCGCCAGCTGGTGAAGCTCGGCAAGCTTTACCTCAGGGGAGGGCGCCAGCAGCTGTAAAAGTGCCAACCCCCGAGATCAAAGTTGACGCAGCTGCATCAGCTGCCGCAGAGGCAGTGAAGGCAAAAGCAGATGTCAATGTTCAGGAATACGCGCAGGCAACCAAAGAAGTGATGCAGGTAGCCGCGCAGCAGATCCAGGGTTATTTGAAGGAATCTGGACGTAACCTGAATGTTTCGGTTGACGAGTCAACTGGCTATTACGTAGCCAGGGTCGTCAACCCTGAGACGGGAGAAGTAGTCCGTAGCCTCCCTTCAGAGGAGACCCTGAGGATTGCAAGGAACATTGATCAGATGCGAGGCATGTTGGTGAATCAACGAGCCTAAAAAACTCTTAGTTGGATTGAGTATTGCAAAAAGCCCCAGTTAAGAGCTGGGGCTTTTTGCTAAACAATCTATCGAAAACCTCCGTACATGTCTTTACGTACAGGAGCGTTTGTGATTCCCATTCAGACTAATTTGATTTCGCTATTTGCCCAGAGATCAATGACCGATGCGCAGTCGGCACTGAGCGTCTCTGTGGAGCGTTTGTCGTCTGGCATGCGGATCAACCACGCAAAAGACGATGCTGCTGGCCTGGGGATTTCAGAACAGATGAAGACCCAGGTCAATTCCGTTGCCCAAGGCATCAGAAACGCCAACGATGCTATTTCTATGTTGCAGACTACTGAGGGCTCCTTAGCGGAGACCAGTAGCTTGCTTATGCGCATGAAGGAGTTGGCAACACAGGGCCGCAATGACTCTCTATCCAGAGAGCAGCGAGCGTACATTGCTGATGAGATTAACTCTCTTCGACAAGAGATCAACTCGATTGCGGATAGAACCACTTTTAATGGATTGTCACTGCTTAAGAATGCATTGAGGACAGAAGTTCTTACCCCCTCAAACGATGCCACTCGAATCCAAGAGGGCAACTTTTTATCTAAAAATCTCAGGATTGATTCCGTTCAATCGGCGGGTGCTGACGAGGGGCGCTATCAGCTATCTGCGGGGTCCTATCGGCAAATCGATAATCAAGCTTCCCGCGTAACGGCCGCACTACCGACTACCCAGGGTCAGGTTGATAACCCAGCTCCGCCGGAGTTTTTGAACGCGGACTTCGAGAATGCGTCTGTGACCTCGTCTGTAGGGACTGTCACAGAAATCCCGGGTTGGAAGATCGTTCGCGCGAGGGTAGACCTGGGCAGCACAGCAATTGAAACATTTACGAGTCCTTCTGATCCAACAGGTGCGGTATCAACCGCGGGTTCTTCGCCGGGGACTTATACCGGAGATAGCTCCGCAGCGACCATGACTTTTACTTCCAGTTTTGTGTCAGGGGCCGGAAATTTAACCTCAAGCTCTGATACTGCAGTCAGGTTGGCGTCAACTGGAAACTCTACTCCCTATGGCATTGTGCGTGGACCGTACCTCGTGTCGACCTCTTCTGTTGACCTTCAGGCGGGTGATACGGTCTCGTTTAAGTGGGCAGCCAGTGGCACGGGTGACGCATACGACGTATACGCCTATCTTTTAAACACTAGCGATGGCTCAACAATCCAACTTCTGGATGGAACAGGGGTTGGATCGTCGAGCACATTTGCGACCGAGACCAAAACGGTTTCTGCTGGCCAAGATGGCAACTATAAGTTTGTATTTGTCTCTGGCACCTTCGATTACTCCGGCGGTCAAGCTTTGGGCGGGGAGTTATACGTCGATGACGTTAACGTCACATTTACACCGCGTGCGGGGGTTACATCTGTACTGTCCGGGGGAACGCCCACGGCTAGGACCTTGACGCTTCAAAACGCCTTTGACCCTGGCGACCTTATCTCTTTCGACGTATTGGAGGGGGCCGGCACCGTTGCAACTCTGACCTATGAGGTGACGGCTGAGAACTTTACGCTTAACAATGATGGCACTGGTGGAGCCATTGCAGCCGATTCTGACCAGGCGCTAAACAATATTGCCACGAGTATCAAGGTACTTTACGACGCGTATGCTGGTGTCAGCGATCCCACCGCCTCTGTTACCAATAACGTCGTGACCTTCTCTGGTACAGCGGTTACATTAACTGTTGGTCAGACCAATCGACCCATCTATGACCGAGTCGTTACCTTTGCATCTGATGATGTGGTGGAAGGTAATCAAATTGAACTTTCGGTAGGAGATAAGAGCTACTCAGTGATCGTCGGGTTTGGCGATACGAGCAGCTCTGTGGCGAGCGCATTCAAAGAGAAACTCCTACCTGACTACGTTGGAACGGCGACGGTATCTGCCGGTGTTCTGACATTGCAGCCCGGGGCCCAGGTCGGGGATGTCGACATCAGTGTTGATGTCTATCAACTCGAAGACAGCAAGAATTTGGGGAAAATAAGCTCCACCGCGTCGGCCGTCTCAAGCGACCCCGCGGTAGCGCGCCAAATTGAGATTGCTGATCACGATGTATATGCAGGCAACAGATTTGAGCTTCGTGTAGGCAATCCGGAAGTCTCAAACACCTTCAGCGTTATTGCCGGCACCAACGATTCCGCATCCACAATTGCCACCAAGTTATCTAACCAGCTAAAGAGCCTTTATGGCGACTCCTCCGCTGGCTCATCTGGGGCCACCGTAACCAATGGCGTCATCACCCTAACTGCCGGTCTAAATCTCGGCATGTCCAGCATTTCGTTGGGCGTAAACGACATGTCACCCGGAGTGGCCGTAGAGGCGCAATCCAGTGTTAATGCGAAAACCAGGGATGATCGGGCACGCACCATCACCATAAGTCAGTCCGACTTGCAAATTGGAAATCAGGTCAGCGTGTCCCTGCTGGGTAAAACCTATTCTACGACCGTTACTAGCCTTGACGATGCGACGACTGTTGCAGGCAAGCTTGCCAGCAAGTTGTCCGAAGACTTTTCTGCAATTGACGGTGTTGAGCAGCTAGTTATATCCGGCAATCAGATTACCTTCGGTACCAATGCGCGCCTTGGTAATGATCAGATTGATGTCGTGGTCAAACAGGTAAGCTCCAGCGACAGCCTGACCCTTTCTGCGCTTGGGGCAGACGGGCGGGTGATGGATTTCCAGAGCATTTCTCTAGGCACGGTTCAGTCGGGCTCGAGATCGGAACTCCGATTCGACCAAATGGGCGTTGTTATCACCGCTACCAATTTGTCCGCAACGTCAATCTCGGGGGCTGATGTATTTGAAAGCGGGCTGACTGGCAATTCCCTGGTAGTTGGGGCGGTCGGCTCTAGGGCTGCTTTGGTTCAGGTGGGTGGTTCTGCCAACCAGAATATTGTCCTCGATGGATTCGCCGATATCCGACTCAATGGCAACAACCAGGGCGACGCCCAGTATCGTGAGGTCTTTGACGACCTGTCAGATGCGATTGATTTGATCTCGACTAAGTCTGCGTTGGCGTTGACGGAGGATAATTTTGGCGATCTTGAGTCTCTTGTCGAGGCGGCCATTACCTCTATTGCGGGGGCGAGAGCCTCACTTGGTGTGCAACAGAATCGCGTTGAATTCGCCATCGCGAACTTATTGGCTCAGCAAAGCCAACTCGAGTCGGCTAGGAGTCAGATTCTTGATACAGATTTTGCTGCTGAGACGGCGCGTCTTACTCGGATGCAGATTGGCCAGCAGGCCTCTACCGCCATGTTGGCTCAGGCAAATCAGTTGCCCAACGTTATTCTCGCCCTACTGAAGTAAATCACATATGGCATCTATTCAATCTAATCTGGTTTCACTGTTTACTCAGCGCAGCCTTGCCGGCACTCAGAACGCGCTGTCAACGTCAGTGGAGAGGCTTTCCTCCGGACTGCGGATTAATCGTGCAAAGGATGACGTTGCAGGGCTCGGCATTTCTCAAGAGCTCCAGCGACAGGTCAGAGCCACTCAGGTCGCCAGCCGAAATGCGGCTGATGCTGTCTCGATGACACAGGTAGCTGAGGGGTCCCTGCAAGAAGTCAATAACATGCTCCAGCGCATGAAGCAGCTGGCTGTGCAGGGTGCAAATGAATCACTTAGTAATGAACAGCGAAAGTACATTGCGGATGAGCTCGTGCAGCTAAGGGACGAGATTAATGCCGTATCAACGCGTACACAGTTTAATGGGTACAAGTTGCTGACAGGTGACTTTAGCCATGCGGTAAAAGGCGAGTTTGGTGCTGTTAATCAGCTGGTCACCGGAGTGAAATCGTCATTAGAAACATCAACTATTGAATCTGGACTTTCCTCGGCCGATGTCGTTGGAAAGAGTGTCGTTGCGTTTGGAGACATCACAGTTTCTGATGCTGCCACGGGGACATACCAGCTCTCGAATGTCGGCGCCGACATCACACTAACAGCCACCATTGATGGTGTTACTAGTACCCAGACGTTGACTCTGGTTGATGGTGCGGCGGCTGGCCGTTCACAAGTAGAGCTGTCGGATACTGTAGGTGGGGTCACCACACTGGACTTTTTTAAGTTTGGTGTTGAAATTAAATTCGTGAATTCTCGGGTTGGTTCGGATCACAATGCTCGAGAGATAGCCACCAAGATCGTGGGCGCTGGCACCACGGCTAATCCAGACCGCTTGAACAAAGGTTGGACTGACGTGGAAGGGGCGGACTGGGCCACAGGATCTGGCACACTCAAGGCGGTTATCTCAAGTTCTGGCGGACCTTTGCGAGTGACGGACACTTCGCAGGGTGTCGGATTGGTCACTGGCTACTCGCGTTATGAGACAACTCTGGACGCAGTCTCAGGACGCTACGAAATGGCGTTTACAGGTACGGCGGCGCAACTTAATGCGACGCTCGCCACGCTACAAGTTAATAGCGCAACTGGTCTGGGCGACGTTTCTGTCGAAGTTGTTCCGGAAAACATTTCAGTATTTACAAATCCGACCACGGGAACGACCAGCTACTACAAGGTGGTTTCCCCTGGCTCCATTACTTGGTCATCCGCGCGGACCGCGGCTTTGGCCTCGTCATTCGAGGGGTTGAATGGATATTTGGCAAACCTCACGAGTACCGATGAGAGTTCCTTTATCCAAAGCAAGTTGTCCGTAAATGGCTGGATTGGAGCGAGTGACGACTATTCGATTGTGAACGCGGCGATCACTGCCCGTAATGCACTGATTACTTCGGGCGACATCACTGGTGAGGTGACGAACTCGGCCTCCTATGCGAATCAGGCTGCCGCTGAGGGAAAGTGGTACTGGGTTGATGGTCCGGAAGGGGGGCTTCAATTTTTATCCTCTAATAGTCGTACCGCGACAGTAAGCGGAGGAACCGGTCAAGTGACCACGGCCTATGCAAACTGGGCGGTCGGCGAGCCTAATGATGCGGGCGGAGAACACTACGCCTACGCCATTGGCGGAGGCAGTTGGAACGACTACCCAGCGTCGCTGTCTGTGGCCGCATACGTGATTGAGTACGGCGGTTATTTGGGTGTATCAGCCAACACCTCCAAAACCATCTTGTTGGGCACGCCCGGCGCCATAAACGTCGGACCCGCCTTGTCAATTGATGCTGTGAGCACCTCTTCGGCTGATACTGGTATTTACCGTCTGTCTGCTGATCAGGGGAACGCTACGGTGACTTTGAGGCGATTTGATACAGACGGGGAAACTCTACTGCAGTCTCAGACCATTGATTTGGGCCGACTTTCCTCAATTGGGTCGCTGCGCACAGAACGTTTGTCCTTTGATCAATTGGGGGTAACGGTTGATCTTGAGAACCTGGGTGAAAGTGCCGTGACGCTCGGCTCAGCAGAGAGTGGATTGGACACGGAATTCGTGTTGGTCCAGAGCAGAATGGCTTCTCTGATTGGTGAAAATGGTCCGGTTTTTCAAGTTGGTGAGGCTTCTAGAAACGACTTCTCGGTAAGCGCATTCCGCGATATGCGTCTCGGTGGAAATGCTGATGCAGGTCAGGGGGCTGATTTCAATGAGCTTGATTCCCTTATTAGCAACATGGCCGCATCCGAGGCAGATCGACGTTTCGATGACTTCCAGACTCTTGCCAATGAGATCGATGATGTCATCACACATGTGACCGCGCGACGCAGCGATCTGGGGGCTCTTCAAAATCGTTTAGCCTCTGCGATTCAAAACATCGGGGAGCAGTTCGCCAATCTGTCAGCAGCCCAGAGCCAGATTCTGGACACGGACTTTGCGGCCGAGACAGCTCGGCTCACCCGTATGCAGATTGGTCAGCAAGCTTCTACGGCCATGTTGGCTCAGGCCAACCAGTTGCCGAATGTGATCTTGGCTTTGCTCCAGTAAGTTACCACTCCAAGCCCGTAGGCGGGCTCGAGTGAAATCCCCTCGCTGGCACGCCTCTTGCTTCTGTCTGATTAAACCAATACGGCTTTTGGGCCGTAAATCGTTTGTCGACAGAGGGCTTTTGAATGGCGGTTTCCAGCACGACCAGCACAGGAATTAACGTTCCAGAGATCGTTTCGGGTCTCATGGACGT
>JACCDK010872378.1_pt1 | contig 15841 bp, 9 predicted proteins | sample 7445871 | NCBI WGS metagenome assembly JACCDK01 (sample SAMN15323436, study PRJNA562643) | freshwater metagenome | isolation source: river surface water | place: USA:Blue River Watershed | collected 2017-08-15 | reverse complement strand
CTGTTCAGCCGTGATGACAAATTGGCGGCAGCGGTGACCGCAGCGGGCACCGCAACGGGCGAAGATGTGTGGCGGACGCCGCTGCACAAAAACTATCTCGATGATATGAAATCCGACATTGCCGACATCAAAAACGTCGTTGAAGGCGGCGGCCCGGGTGCAGGTCTGGGCGCCACCTTCGTTGGCTTCTTCGTCGATAAAAATATTCCTTGGGCACATCTTGATATTGCAGGCGTTAATTGGGCGGACCGATCCGGGCCAGTGACACCAAAGGGCGCATCGGGCTGGGGCGTGCAACTACTGGATGCGCTTGCCCGCAATTGGAGATAATGTTGGCGGCGTCCCATTTGCGTGCAATGGGCGCCGCACTTGTGTCGCAGGAATGCCGCACTACATTCTAAATAGGCATGGCGGCTTTGTGCACAAAGCCGCCATCGACATTTAGGAAATAGCGCATGAACCTCGAAAAATTTACGGACCGCGCCAAGGGTTTTTTGCAAAGCGCGCAGACCGTCGCCATTCGCATGAGCCATCAGCGGATAGGGCCTGAGCATCTCCTGAAAGCCTTGCTCGAAGATGAGCAGGGCATGGCGTCTGGCCTCATCAAGGCCGCTGGTGGCGACGCAGCGACTGCGTTGCGTGAGACAGACGCGGCACTGGCGAAGGTGCCTGCCGTGTCCGGCGGCGGCGCACAGCAGACCCCTGGACTCGACAATGACGCGGTGCGCGTGCTCGACACCGCCGAACAGGTCGCGCAAAAGGCGGGCGACAGCTATGTCACCGTGGAACGTCTCTTGCTCGCGCTGGCGTTGGCAAAGACCAGCACAGCCGGCAAGGCGCTGGCCACAGCGGCGGTGACCGCCGAAGGGCTAAACGCCGCAATCAACGCCCTGCGGGGTGGCCGCACCGCCGATACCGCAGGTGCCGAGGACCGTTATGACGCGCTGAAGAAATTTGCGCGCGACCTGACCGAAGTCGCGCGCGCCGGAAAATTGGACCCCGTCATCGGACGCGACGAGGAAATCCGTCGCACAGTTCAAATCCTTGCGCGCCGTTCAAAAAATAACCCCGTCCTCATCGGCGAACCCGGTGTCGGCAAAACGGCAATCGCCGAAGGACTCGCGCTCCGCATCGCCAATGGCGACGTGCCAGACAGCCTGAAGCATCGCAAATTGCTGTCGCTCGACATGGGCGCATTAATCGCGGGCGCAACATATCGCGGCGAATTTGAAGAGCGCCTGAAGGGCGTGCTTGATGAGGTCAAGCAAGCCGAAGGCGACATCATCTTGTTCATCGACGAAATGCACACCTTAATCGGCGCAGGCAAAGGCGAAGGCGCAATGGATGCCGCCAACTTGATTAAGCCTGCTTTGTCACGCGGCGAGCTGCACTGCATTGGTGCAACCACGCTTGATGAATATCAAAAACATGTCGAAAAAGACCCGGCGCTGCAACGCCGGTTTCAACCGATCTTTGTCGGCGAACCGACGGTCGAGGATACCATCTCCATCTTGCGCGGGTTGAAGGAAAAATATGAACTGCACCATGGGGTGCGTATTACCGATGGTGCACTGGTCAGCGCCGCGACGCTGTCGCACCGCTATATTGCCGATCGTTTCTTACCTGACAAAGCCATCGACCTGATGGACGAGGCGGCATCGCGGCTACGGATGGAGGTTGAATCCAAGCCAGAAGAGATTGAAACGCTCGACCGCCGGATCATTCAATTAAAGATTGAACGCGAAGCATTGGGCAAAGAAAGCGATGCGGCGTCCAAAGACCGTCTGGCTAATTTAGAGAGCGAGATTTCCAATCTGAAGCAGCAATCTCTTGAACTGGCGCAGCGGTGGCAGGCGGAAAAAGACAAGATTTCTGCCGAAGCCAAAATCAAAGAACTTCTGGATGGCGCGCGCATCGAATTGGAACAGGCGCAGAGGTCGGGCGATCTCGCCAAGGCAGGCGAACTGCAATATGGCACTATACCTGGACTAGAAAAGCAGTTGGAGGCGGCCGAGGCCGCAGCCGGCAATGCCATGCTGCGCGAAGAAGTGACCGCGCAAGATATTGCCAGCGTCGTCAGTCGTTGGACCGGCATCCCCGTAGATAAAATGCTGGAGGGTGAACGCGACAAATTGCTCAACATGGAGCAGCTTATCGGCGCGCGCGTCATTGGCCAGAAAGATGCCGTCGAAGCCGTGTCGAAAGCGGTACGGCGCTCGCGTGCGGGGCTTCAGGACCCGAACCGCCCCCTTGGTTCATTCTTATTCCTGGGGCCAACGGGCGTTGGTAAGACCGAGCTGACAAAAGCGCTCGCGTCGTTCTTGTTCGACGACGACAATGCCATGGTTCGCATCGACATGTCCGAATTTATGGAAAAGCACAGCGTCGCGCGGCTGGTCGGTGCGCCTCCGGGCTATGTCGGTTATGAAGAAGGCGGCGTGCTGACCGAAGCCGTCCGACGTCGGCCCTATCAGGTAGTTTTGTTCGACGAGGTAGAAAAGGCCCATGCGGACGTTTTCAATATCTTGCTGCAGGTGTTGGATGATGGCCGCCTAACCGATGGTCAGGGCCGAACCGTCGACTTCTCCAACACGCTTATCATCCTGACATCCAATCTAGGGAGCCAGCATCTGGCCGCGTTGGAAGACGGACAGGATGTGAAAGAGGTTGAGCCGCAAGTCATGGAAATCGTGCGCAGCCATTTCCGGCCTGAATTCCTGAACCGTCTGGACGAGGTTATATTGTTCCATCGCTTAGGCGCCGATCATATGGCCCCGATCGTCGACATCCAAGTGCAGCGCGTGCAAAAACTGCTCAAGGATCGCAAGATCATTTTAACCTTGTCAGACGAAGCCAAAGCATGGCTTGGCCGCGTGGGCTATGACCCGGTTTATGGCGCACGGCCGTTGAAACGCGCTATCCAACGCTATCTTCAGGACCCGCTGGCGGACATGCTCTTGCGCGGCGACATCCCCGATGGCGCCACGGTGAAAGTGGAAGAAGGCGATGGCGGGTTGAAAATGGCGGTGTAGGTGGGAAGAGGCGTTAAAATATTGCGACCGCAGTATTTTGACCTTCCCGTTTCTCATTCTGGTTGTTGGTGAGCCCTCAGCCAGCCGGTAATCGCATACCGACGATAGGCTGCGGCTTGAGTTACCTCACTGACGCTGTGCAATTGAGGTACCTTAAATAAATTTAGGGTGTTGAATGTCGGCACCCATCCGCAATCGACATGTCCATTTGGTCCGTGAAACAGAAGCAATCCACCCCATTCCAGCCGCCAGACAGGTGTCAAGCCAAACACATAGGCCGCCCGCCGAAATTTGCCTTCAACGGCGTCGTCATGACCCGTTAAAAAATCTCCGGGTGCATATGCTGTCGCTTGGGCATCTGCATATTCTATTTCCGCAGAGCCGGTAATCATGCGCAGGAAATCTCGCACATGGTCGGTCGACATGAAGTTGGCAAAGGAAAAGAGAATATCCGTTCCAGCTGCGCGTTCCTTTGCACTATCGGGTACGCGTACCGTTTCGAAGCGATACTGAAACCCCGATCGAGCCTGCGCATACACCGCGTTATTGAGAGCTTTGACTTGGTCGTCATCCAATTCTGCACGCGTCGGCCGATCAAGTTCAACCGCACCGCTCGTCGTTGCCAGCACTTGCATCCAGTCGTTACGGTAGCGCAGCGTCTCATAAAGAGTTTTGGCGTCTTCGGCGTGCAGAAATTCGGGGATATGCAACCGCCCCTCTTCCTGAAAACTTTTGGCCAGCGCCGCTACGTCCAGTCTCGGGTTCATCCTCATCTTTGCCGCCCTCACCACAGCCTCAATTTTATGGCTCTTTCTATTTCTATAGGCAGATAGCTGTTTAAAGTAAGCGGTTTTTTGGTGCCTCCCGCTTGCTCGACGCCAAGGCAATCAACATGATCATGATAGCGTCTGATATAACAAACGTCAGGCCTATAAAATCAACGTCACAATGCAGATAACTAGCTCGACGCCCGTTACCTGCGTTGCTAAAGTTTTATAAACGTCCATGAAGACCGCTCCTTTAATGATCAGGTGACTGACAAAAATGAAAAGCCTGTTTGAAATCAACCAAGACATTAACCGGCCAGAGCTCGCCCGTCGTTTTTTGCAAAATGGCAGGGTTCAAGTCCGCAACGTTCTAACACCTCAAACAGCGCAGGAACTTTTGTCGATCTTAAAGCAACGGACGCGCTGGAGCATGGCGATATTCAGTAGCGAAAATGCCGTCGCTGAAGCAAAAAGTTTTAAGTCTGAGGACATGATGAAAGCTGGTGGAGTGGAGCGTGTCAACCGTGCAGCCGCATCCGCCGAGGCCCTTTCTGCAGAAGGGCGTTATGCATTTCGCTATGCACATTATCCTATTGTTGACGCTCTCAATGAACGTTGGGATCCTGATGGCCCCCATGAAATCCTTTTAGAGCACCTCAATTCCCCTGAATTTCTTAATCTCGCACGGGATGTTACAGGTATCAAAGAGCTGATCCGTGCAGATGCTCAGGCCACATTATTTGCCGCAAACCATTATCTGGGTCGGCATACAGACAGCCATGTCGCACAAGGCTGGCGGGTAGCATATGTGCTGAACCTTGCACCCGATAACTGGCATCCCGACTGGGGCGGCTATCTTCTCTTTTTGAATGAGGAAGGTGATGTGACTGAGGGTTTTAGACCCCGCTTCAATGCACTGAATTTGTTTCTTGTGCCGCAAAATCACCTGGTGAGCTATGTTCCGCCATTCGCTCCAAATAGTCGGTTTGCCATTACCGGTTGGCTGTCCGACCAGTGATGAACCCAGCCGCTATCGCGCAGGACGCCGCAGCTCTGGCACGCAAGGGTGATAATGCAGGCGCCGATATTCTCTACAGCAAAGGACTGGCGCTCTTTCCCGATGATGCACGTTTTGCCAATAGTGTTGGCAATTTTTATGCGCGCAATGGCCGAAATGAAGAAGCTCTGGCGCTTTTCACCCGCGCCTTGCAACTGGATACAAGCTTGGAGGATGCTGCCTTCAATAAGGTTATCCTCCTTATTCGGCTTAGCCGTGCGCAGGAAGCTGTTCGGCTATTGGTGGACAATTGGACCAGTAGCAAAAATGCAAAATATTGGGCGCTCCGCGGAAATGCAGAGCGGCTTTCAAATGACTTCCCGGCAGCCGCCAGCAGCTATGATCGATCCTTGACTACCGAACCTTTGAACTCTCGCGCGCTGACCGGTCGTGCGCGGCTAGCTTTGGAATGTGGCGATCAAGCAGCCGTTGTTTTTTATGAAGAGGCTCTTGCTCAGTCACCAGGTGATCCAAAGCTTTTCCTTGATTACACGCAAGCTTTGTTTGCTGCTGGGCGCCAAGGTGAAGCATTGGAATGTGCAAGTGCACTGGTTGAGCAACTACCGGCCTGGGTAGAGGGGCATAATCTTTATGCGGAAATGCTGTGGTCATCCGGTAACGAAACGCACTTTGGTTCCAGATTTGAAAAGGCGCTTTTGGCACATCCAAGCCCTGAATTATTTTTAGGCTGGGCCCATATACTTTCCGGTGTAGATCGCTTTGCTGAAGCCGCAGATGTTTTACGGCGGGCCCATCAGAAATGGCCTGACAATCTAACGATCTTGCTGGATTTATGTATCGCTTTGGGTGAAGCTGGCCTGGGGTCAGAAGCAGAGCAACTCTTCGCGCAGTTCGACCAGCCCGGACTGGCGGAATGGCGCATTGCAAGATCTCGAAACCTCATCCGCATCGGCTTGGTCGATCAAGCTGAACGCCACCTTTTCGAACTTACGAAAGCAAAAATGGCAGATATTTCAACTTGGTCGCTGCTTGACATATGCTGGCGCCTCAAAGGCGATGCACGACATGAATGGCTACACGGGCAAGCTGACCTGGTTCGACAAATTGCTCTTCCATTTAGTGCAGACGAGCTCTCCGATATCCGACAATGTCTGTTAAATATCCACGAAACATCTGCGCCACCAATCGGCCAGTCGGTTAAATCTGGAAGCCAGACAAAGGGTGCTCTGTTTGCGCGGCGCGCCCCAGAGTTGGCACGCTTAAAGGCTGCGCTCCTAGACATCTTAGAAGACTATAAGGCGGGGCTCCCAAAGCAAGATCCGGCACATCCCTTACTCTCGATGCGTGAAGTCGCTTGGGAGATTACAAGCAGCTGGTCAATTCGCTTATGCGGTCGTGGCAAACATGCCCCCCATATTCATCCAAAGGGTTTGATTTCATCTGCCTGCTATTTTGAAGTGCCAGCCGAAGTGTCTCAACAAGGTGGGCCTGGCTGGCTGGACCTTGGCGCGCCGCCAACCAATCTCGAAACGGGTCTTGCTGCGCTTTACTCATTCCAACCGAAAGTTGGGCACTGCATCTTGTTTCCAAGTACCATGTTTCATGGAACTCGGCCTATATCTCAAGGAAACCGAATGACTGTGGCCTTTGACGTCACCGTTGCGCGTTAGGCGTTGGACTCTCGCGAGAATACACCTCTTGCGATACTCACAAAAAAGGCGGCTGATCTTTCGGTCAGCCGCCTCCTTTTTTTATATCAAGCGTTTCTTAGAATTTGAAGCGCGCTGAAACAAAGTAATCGCGACCCAAGACATCGTAGTAGCTTGGAAGCGTGTTGGCCTGCTCTGCAGCCGATCCGAGAATCTTTGGCTGCGTGTTGAAGAAATTGTTAACACCCGCATTGAGCGAGAAATTCTCATTCACATCAACGCCAACGCTCAGATCGATATAATTAGTCGATCCAACATAAGGCTTCGGTAGCAAGGCAGGATCTGTTCCAATGCGCTGCGTGCCGTTGAACACGTTCTGGATACGAGTATCCTGCGTGCCATCTTCATAACGCCAGCGAACCGAGAACAGGGCTGGCCCCTCACTATAGGTCACGCGAACATTGTGACGGTACTTGGGCTGACCATGGGTACCCTCAACGATGTTTTCACGCTCTGGGATCGAAGAGATCGGCGTGTTCCGATATGTATCGAGCCACGTACCCAAGTAGAAGAAGCCCAGATTACCGTTCATCACTGGCATCGAATAATCCACTTGAACGTCGATACCGCTGGTTTCCAGATTGCCAACATTTGCTGACCGGAACTGCGGGTTCTTACCACCCGAAGTCAAACCGAGAGCACCGTTCGAAGCATTACGCATGCCAACAAACACCTTACAAATCGGATTGTTCAGATCTTGAATGGTATTGTAGCACAGCGACAGGGCCGAGCTGACACCGCCAGCAAGGACACCGATCGTGTTATCGACGGAGATGTTGAAATAATCTGCCGTGATGTTCAGGCGCGGTACGAAACTGGGACGGAACACGAGACCAGCGGTGAAAGTATCCGACGTTTCTTCTTCAACGGTCGGGCTGCCACCAAAGTCGGCCTGTATCTGCGCATTAGGCTGCACCGCACGGGTGAAGACTGTCGCGGCTGGAACGCCAGCAGCGAGACAGAAGGCACGCAAGGCATCGGTACGCGAAGCAGCGGTACCACGGTCCGAGCAAGGATCGGTTGCGGCTGGGAAACCAGTTGAATTGCCCGCAAAAAGATCCTGCACATTCGGAGCACGAACAGCACGCGAATATTGTGCCCGGAACGTCACATCCTCGATTGGTGCGATGTCAATGCCGCCGGAATATGTCCAGCTTCCGCCAACTGCCGAGAGCGAATAGTCCGAATAGCGGGCTGCTGCATTCAGTCCAAGACGGTGGATAAAATGATCTTCTAGGACAGGAACGTTCAGTTCCCCGAAGATTTCCTTCACATCGTAAGAACCGCTGGTAGGCTTACCCGCGTTGAAGCCAAGCACGTCACCTGATGCCAAGAACTCGTCCGGAATGTAACGCGACGCCATCTTACGATATTCGCCGCCGAACGCGAAACCGACATCGTCCCCACCCATACCAAGGTTAAACAGCGAACCCGACACCGATGCAACAGCATTGGTCAGTTCAGACTGCTCCAAGTTCGTTGACTGAACGCGAACATATTTGACGGCATCCGCGCTGGCGAGGCCGCTACCGAATATGTTGATTGGAACACAGCCTGCGGCGCGTGCGGATGCATCCTTACACCGTAGCTCCGTCGTGCTTCCAGGCACAAATTCGACAGTCAACGCGTTTACATAGCGGCTGCTCGAAACGTTGCCCTGCTGGATTTGCGTATTGCTCGTCCGGGCATATGAGTAGAACATGTCGAACTGCAGATTATCGGTGATGTCGCCACGGAAGCCACCCAGCACGCGGAACGCTTGTCGGGTCTGTTCGGAGTTGCGTGAACCAGCCGAGAGGAAGCGATACGAAACCGAAGTCTGCGCATAGCCATCACCGCGGGTCCCCGCAGTCGCAGCTTCTGCCGCGTCATTAGCGGTCAACAAAGCGCGCGTAGCTGCATCGAAGTAAGGGCTTGCAATCAACAGCGGCGCCGAAACACCGGTTGGTGTCGGTGCGAGCTCGGATGCAACGCGGTTGTTGACGAAGCTGAGTTCTGAGTAGAACTCAATCCCATCGGTCACCTCATAATTGCCATAGGCGCCCAAAAGATAGCGCTCTTGCGGCAACTGCAGATAGTTGGCTGGCGCAAAGTTATAAAGATCACCTGGATCTGTGAAGACGCGCGATCCACCTCCAGTTGGGTTAAAGATGTAGGTGCTGGTGCCCGAACCAAAGGTTGCAATCGGACCAGTGGCCGAACCCTGTGGTACGAAGCCGACTTGCCCACCACGGGTGCCGCATGTGGAAACCGTGATACCCGAAGGATAAGGCGTACCAATTTCAGTAACGGCATTGGTGCTGCCTGGAACAATACAGCCGTCACCAGCTGCTGTTGCGGAGAAAGCGCGAGCGCCCTGGAAAATTGGCTTACGACGCGTGTAGTTGGCGAACATAGTCACATTGCCGCGGCCGTCATCTAGGCTCGAACCAACTGCGATGTTCGCTGAATAACGCTCTCCGTCACCCTTATCGGTCAACGAATAAGTAGTGCCAGCTTCGATACCATTTAGTTCACGAAGACGAAAGTTCACAACGCCGGCAACGGCATCAGAACCGTAAACAGCGGATGTACCGCCAGTAACGACGTCTACATTGGAAATGAGAAACTGGGGGATAGTGTTGAGATCAACGATTTGGTTGGTATCATAAAACATCCAGCGACGACCATTGACGAGAACGAGTGTTCTAGTCGAACCTATCCCGCGCAAGTTCAAGGTAACTGCCCCGTTACCTGGATTGTTTGAGAAGCTCGTGTTGCCTGGCAAAACCTGTGGCAGGGTGTTAATTACCTGCTCAACGTTAACGGCGCCAGCAAGCTTAAATTCTTCAGCTGAAACCACTGCTACGGGGGTGGTGCCTGTCAGATCCGGCCGCGCGATACGCGAACCTGTTACAACAATAGCTTCTGCCGCTTCTTCAACGGGAGCCGCTTCTTGTGCGAATGATGGCGTTGAAATCAATGCGGCGCCGAGCGCAAGTGGCGCTGCGGCATATTTCAAATTGCGGATACGTGTACTTTTCACAGTATATGCCCTTCATTAATGCTATGGTTTAGCAGCATTTTAGCCGCTCCATTAGCTGTCAAACTCCTCAGCTTTTCTATGAACGCTAGGCACAAAAAAGGTGCAAGCAAAGCCATAGAAATCGCTCAAGATTAGCGGCTCCTTGACGAAAAGGCGTTATCGGCGCAACAAATTAGCACGCAATTACAAATATATTTAAATAATGTGCCTTTTATGCCACAGATAGGCTAAGCGCTTTAGATAGGGCCTCCATGCATGTTGGCGTGCTACTGAAAAATAATTGGCGTCCAATAGCGGTAACATTCTGTGCGACGCCACATTTTCTTTAGACGAAGGGGTGACCTGAGCCTAACACTACCAACACAGGTGTATGGACAATTTTCAATCATTCTTATATGCTTGATTAGCATCACATTGAGGATATTCACGTGAAAATCGGTTTAATTGCAATTAGTTTATCGGTTGCCACCATAACGACCGCACCAGCTTTTGGACAAGTCATGAGTAACGAGGCTGCACCCAAGACCGAAAAGCAGATTTGTAAAACATTTCTGAATACCGGCTCTCGCTTAAACAAAACCAAAATCTGTAAAACCGAAGCAGAGTGGGCCGAGGACCGCGATGAAAATGCCAAGTTACTACGTGATAAGCGCGGCAGCCAAGGTGGTCCGCAATTAGGGAATGATGGTTAACACCTATCCCTTGAACAGAACTTAACGAAGTTGCTAAGCTCTATTTCACCGAATGATCGGTTTAAACTGGCAAAGGAAGCACTTGACTCGGGGCGCGGCGAAGAAGCGCTTGATCAGCTGTTGTCACTCGAAGCGATAATCGGACAGCATATAGCCGTTGTGCATTTACAAGCCCTTGCGCTGCGTAGCTTGCAACGTGAGGCAGAAGCAGATGCGAAATTTCTGCTCGCACGGCGGATCGAACAGCCCCCCTTTGATCCCTATGTCTGTGCCAATCATGCGGCGCTCCAAGAGAAATTAGGTCGTATAGCCGACGCGGCAAAGAGTTTTGACGAAGCATGGAATAGAGCACCCGAACGCGCCGATCTCGGCATGGCCCGCATCAGGTTTATACATAGACAGTTTGGCGAGAAGGCGGCCATCGCGGCTTTCGATGCTATGACGGCCATGTTCCCCGACAGTACAGCTCTACGGCATCAATACGCGCTCTTTCTTCAGAAAATTGACCAAACAGCTCAGGCATTACAGGAAACGGACCGTCTATTATCACTTAATCCCAAGCTGGGCGGACCTTTACACCTAAAAGCAAGACTGGAACTTGATGGAGGATGCGGCGATGCTGTGGCCTCTTATATGGCTGCCAAACATCATGACCCTTCCGATTTCTCGGTAACCCAAGGTTTGGCCGCAGCTATATGGAATAGGGACGGGACTGAATCCGCGCTCCATTTTCTGGATCAAGAACTAGAACAACAGCCCGAATGGCTTGACGGCTGGAGGTTAAGGGCACGAATTGCTTGGCAATCGGGGCAGACCGACGAGGCGCTGTCTGGGTATCAGCGTGCGTGTTCCCGTCTACCGATAAACGATATGCTTTGGATGGCACGTCTAGAAGATGTCGCGAAAATGGAGGGGTACACGAAATCAATTGAAATTGCATTACAGCGTGCGGATCTCTTAGATCTTCCACCACTGCTTCGCGGTGCCTTGGCCGAGATAACATCGGCGACAGGAGACTTTAAGAAAGCAGATGCGCTATTCGAGAGCCTCGACGGACAACAGGTTCCGCACATCAACTATATTAGACATCTGATACGCAAGCATCAATATGACGAGGCACTTGAGATTGCCGAACATCATGCGATTCAGTTTAACGATATGGATAGCTGGGTATATGTCTGGACACTCTGGCGCGTTTTGGAAGACCCGCGATTAGATTGGTTAAACGCTCAGGACCGTCTCGTAACTTATGTCGACTTACCTGATTTTCACCTTCTACAAAGCCAGCTTGCGCAAAAGTTGAACCATCTGCACGGAAAAATGACGCAAAATCCTTTTGACCAGAGCCCACGTGGTGGGACACAAACGGATGGGCATCTTTTCGCTCGGATTGATCCCGAAATCGTGAAGCTGCGATCAATGATACAAGATGCCATAATGCAGGCTGTGGCGGATTTACCGCCCGTGGACCAGACCCATCCGTTCCTGTCAGGTCCTCGGCACACCCTACGCTATACAGGTAGCTGGTCCATTAGACTTCAAAATTCAGGGTTTCATGAGGCGCATTATCACAGTCAAGGGTGGATGAGCTCCGCGCTTTATGTGTCACTTCCCTATACACTCGGTACTTCGGTAGATACTGCGGAAGGTTGGTTGGAGCTTGGGAAGCCGCCTAATGATCTCGGTCTAGATTTGGAACCCTTGGCCCTGATCGAACCCAAAGTCGGGCGTTTGGCTCTGTTCCCATCCATTTTATGGCATGGTACGCGCCCTTTTCCGGCAGGTGAGCGCCTTACAATAGCCTTTGATATAAAGGCTGTAGAATAAAGCGATTAGGCCATGCAAGCCAATTTCCAATGTTAAATATGCATCAAAAAAGGCGGCACCTTTCGATGCCGCCTTTCGAATAATCATCTAGTCTTCGATCAATATTTTATCGAAATACCTGCAAAAACATAACGACCCAGCGTGTCGTAGAAACCTGCATAGGTATTACCATTGGAGGAATAATTACCGCCTACCAATGGTGGATTTTTATCCAAAATATTATTCGCACCAATGTTAATTCCAAAATTATCGCTAACATCAGCATTCAGCGAAAGATCGAAATAGCTTTGCGCCTTAATTTTGGTAGCACCGTTGGCAGCGGGGCCATCAGCCGCACTGATGAAGCGCCATTTGGCGGTAACGGAGAACAATTCGGCTGCGTTATATGAAAGGCGGGCTGTGCTGCGCCAATCTGGGGATACGAAACAAACCGAGCTGAAGATACCAGCGCAATCATATGGCGTACCTGTTGGATAGTCCTGATACTCCTTCTTCAACAGATAACTACCTGTTAAACCGAAGTTCAATGAGCCTGAACCCAAAGGCATACGCGCACTTGCCGCGACGTCAATACCTTGGAAATCACGATCGCCAAGGTTATCGTTGGTCAAGCCGACATAACCGGCCTGCCCCAACCAGAGATTTCCTGCTGGCGAGCGCTTGATCCGGCTGCATGCCGCTGGGTTTGCACCCGTAGCACAGTCCCTAAGCTGCTGCTCAGCAGGATAGACACCGATAACATCCGACATCGCAATTTTATAATAATCGACCGACAGACTCAAGTTATTGGCTGGAGTAACAACAAAACCAGCCGTCCATGTGTCCGCTTTTTCAGGCTTCAAGTCGAGATTGCCGCCATACAAGCCGTTATATTGCGATGCAGGGCTAGCCGACACGCGGCCATATTGCGTTGCAGAAACGCCGGTCAGAGCACACTGCGCTTGAGTATATTGCGGGCTTGCGCCAGCACAAGGGTCTACGCCACCCCAAAGTCCAATGCTCTGCGGATTGAACAGTTCGGGTGCATTAGGGGCCCGCGCAGCGCGGTTGTAACCACCGCGGATACGAAGCAGGTCATTTACTTCCCAATTCAGCTGAACCTTATAGGTATGCGTTTTTGGAGAAGCCCCGCCGTCGACATTATACATGGAATAGCGATAGCCAAGTTCAAGGCGCAGATCGCGTGCAAAGCTGCTGTCCTGAACCAATGGAACCGAAACTTCGCTGAAAAGTTCGGAAACATTATATTTGCCTGAAATCGAAGGCGTTGGTCCGCCTTGGCCAGCCAACAAGCCTTGTTCGTAGACATAGTCGGAAACAGCACTGTAAATTTCATTGCGATATTCCGCACCCACAGCCACAGCCACTGGGTCATTTGCAATCGCAAATCCAAGATCACCCGTCAAATAGGCGTTGGCGATGAATTCTTTCGTAACGCCAGTGCGCGTTGCCGTTGCACCCAAGGTTTGCGCAAATGCAGGAGTGACCAGACCATTCTGCCACACCAAGTAGGTCCCGGCATTCACTGCATCCGCAACAGACGTCAACAGGAAGTCATTTTTGTACGAGTTGCTCAGCGATGACTGACCATATTGCAACGATGCATCATAAGACCATCCGCCGCCTAAATCACCTTTAGCACCCGAAAGCATACGGAAGCTATCATGCTGGATGATATCCTGACGTCCACCGCCCTCAACATTGCGCTTACCAATATAGGCTTCAAATCCAGTAAGTGGGCTGGATGCACCATAAGTTGTTGGATTACAAAGAACAGCTTGCTGCGATGCGCTGATCGCAGGATTTCTTGTAGCGCATGAGAAAGTATATGGCTCGGCAAAGAATGTGCCGGATTCAGCGATCTGAGCAACCGAACGGTCACTCATGAACATCAATTCCATATATGGATGGAAGCTTTCGCTGACTTCATAATCTAAAAATGCGCCCATTGTATAACGTTCATCAGGCCGCTGAAAATAGTTTGTCGGCCCATAGTTATACAGGTTGCTGGTTGCATCCACAAAACCTGTGCCCGCGGCATTTGGTGTCAAGAATGCGTTATAGTCATACTGGGTTTCACCGCCAAATATAGGGTAGAGGTCAAAGTTAGCATTTGGTGAGTTGTACGAACCACCGCAAGCCGTTCCTGTGCCGTTCAGCGCGCAAGCCGAATGGTCGCGCGCACTCCATTTCACTGGGCTAATTTTACGATATGTCGCATAAGCGACAACGTTTCCGCGCCCCCCGTCAAAGTCGGAGCCCATAGCGAAATCCACATTGAACGAACGACCATCAAAGGCCAAATCGGTTGGCACAGCAAAGTTACGTGCTTTAGAACGATCGGCAACGAAGTTGTCGCCGTTTTGATGCATGTAATAGGAAATCCCAGCATCAAGCTGAATGCCTTTAAAATCTTTCTTCATGATGAAGTTGACAACGCCAGCAACAGCATCGGCACCATAAACCGAAGAGGCACCGCCAGTCGTTACGTCGACCCGCTCAACCAATCCGCCAGGGATCTGGTTCACGTCAGCCGCAACTGAGTTGGTGGAGCCAGGCTGCAAGCGACGGCCATTGACCAAAACCAAAGTGCGCGTTGAACCCAAGCCACGAAGATCAAGCGTAGCCGTGCCAGTAGCACCATTGGATACAAAAGCAGTCTGAGAAGCTTCAATCTGCGGCAGCGTGTTCAGAACATCTTCCAACCGAGTAAGACCGGTTTCAGCAATTTGTTCAGCGCTCGTAACCGCGAGCGGAGATGACGAGGTCAAGTTTGGCTGCGCGATACGCGAACCTGTTACGACGATGGGTTTATCGGCGCCATCTTCATTCGGCGCGTCCTGCGCGAATGATGGCGCTGAAACCAACGCGAGACCCAGTGCAAGCGGTGCCGCTGCATATTTCAAATTGCTGATACGTGTATTCTTCACGGTCTAGCTCCCTAATATAGCCCCCGAATGAACGGCTCCCCGTCCTATGGCGGCTGTTGAATTTCCCGGATATTTAGACGACACGAAACACATCAAGTGCCCGCGAAACGAATTTAAGACCCCCCGGCTGACCTCAGTATTAGCCGAAAAACTTGACTATGCGAAATAATTTGGCCGCAAATCCATACATTAGTTCAATACTGTATCTATTTTGTCACACCACCTCACGGCGCAGGCACTCGTATTTTCTAACATCGCCGTTGCACTCAAAATCGTTCATGACAGCGACAGCGTGGTTCGTTAAGGAGGCCTCATCCGCTTTTCAAAGGCACTTTATTAATGTCCGTACGCTCCTTGTTTTCGAAGTTCGCATTACTCTTATCCGGCATTTTTGCCTTTGCCATGTCGCCCGCCTTCGCGCAGACGACCACGCCCACCGCGCCAGACCTTGAGAATATTTTGGTTTTGGATCTTTCAACTGGTGGCCGGGTAACGATTCAATTGTTTCCAACTGACGCCCCTGCCCATGTCGAGCGTATCAAGACGCTCGCGCGGCAAGGGTTTTACAACGGCATCGTTTTTCACCGTGTAATTGACGGCTTCATGGCGCAGACGGGGGATCCAACGGGCACCGGCCAAGGCGGGTCGGAGCTTCCTGACCTCAAAGCCGAGTTTAACCGCATTCCGCATTTGCGCGGCACAGTGTCGATGGCGCGCACAAACGAGCCGGATAGCGCGAACAGCCAATTCTTCATCTGCTTTCAACCGCGTTTTAACCTGGATAATAAATATACGGTCTTTGGCCGCGTCACATCGGGCATGCAATTTGTCGACGCCATTG
>JACCDK010781790.1_pt1 | contig 15841 bp, 12 predicted proteins | sample 7445871 | NCBI WGS metagenome assembly JACCDK01 (sample SAMN15323436, study PRJNA562643) | freshwater metagenome | isolation source: river surface water | place: USA:Blue River Watershed | collected 2017-08-15 | reverse complement strand
CGCAACCTTTCGAATTCTGGCGTAATCCCAATCACGTGAATAGGCTGAGGCACCACAAATAATCATTTTCGGACGTTCGCGTTTTGCCGTTTCCTCCATAAGGTCATAATCAATTAATCCAGACTCCTTGGATACGCCATAGAAAAAAGGAACATATAGCTTTCCTGAGAAATTTACAGGGGAACCATGTGTAAGGTGACCTCCATGTGATAAATCGAAACCAAGGATTTTATCACCAGGATTTAAGCAAGCTAGAAAAACTGCAGCATTCGCTTGTGCTCCAGAATGTGGTTGAACATTCGCCCATGTTGCGCCAAATAATTCACAAAGTCGATCTATCGCCAGTTGTTCTACTTTATCAACAACCTGACAACCACCGTAATATCTTTTTCCTGGCAAGCCTTCAGCGTATTTGTTTGTGAGCACGCTACCCATGGCTTCCATTACTTGCTCACTCACGAAATTTTCCGAAGCGATAAGTTCTATTCCGTGTAATTGTCTATTTTTTTCTTCTTGGATTAATTGAAAAATGGCTTGATCTCTCATTTTAAGCGTTGATTTTTTCTGCGTAATTAATTTGATAAATTTGTTCTAATCCTGATTTCAAATTCGTTAAAGGTTTGTAATTGGTTAATTCATACAATTTCTCGGAACTCCCTACACGGCGCTCAACTTCGTAGTCGTAACGTTTTTTAGGAGCTTCAATATATGTAAGTTTCGATTTTGAACCAGTTACAAATTTAATTTCATTTGCTAAATCGGTAATACACCATTCAGCCTCGTTTGCTATGTTTACAATGTGACAACCTTCGATACCCATCAAACGAAAACATGCTTCAACAGTATCATCAATGTAAGTAAAATCTCTCGTTTGGTTCCCCGTACCAAAAACCGTAATGTCTTCATTTTCCAAGGCTTGTTCGAAAAATCTTGGCACTACCATTCGATTGTCTTGATTCCAACCGTAAACATTGAAAAAGCGAAGTGAAATTACATTTAAGTTTCTTTCTTCATGATGAGATGCCAAGTAAATTTCATTGTATCTTTTCGCCATTGCATAGGAAGTGCGCGGATCAACGAGAACTTCTTCAGTTAGTGCGTTTTTAACGATAGCTGAGTGACTATAAATCCCACTGGTTGAAGCGTATAAAACAAATTTAACGTTGTTTTTTTCAGCAGCTTCCACCACATTTCTAGTTCCAACTACTTCGACATCCATTGTTTCCACGGGATTGTCTGCAACGATATCTACTCCTAAAACTGCAGCGAAATGGAAAATGACATCACAACCTTCGGAACATTCATCTACCAATTTCCTGCTGCGAACATCACCTTTAACAAATTTAATTTTTGAAAAAGTCCATTTGTCAAGTTTGTTTCCTCTAAGTAATGAATCGAGGACAACTACTGAATGACCTTCTTGTACTAGTCTTTTGGCGAGATTACTACCAATAAAACCAGCTCCTCCTGTGATCAAAATTTTCATATATGTAGTTTTGTTTGTAAACTAATATCCGAAATTACGATAAAAGCATTAAAAAAGTTTAATATTTCTTGTCTTTGGTTGAGAATTCTATGCGGAAAACTAAATATTGCTCTTTGATTTCATAGGTAAGCTTAGCATAATGTTCTTCCAAAATAGATTTTAATATACTCAATCTAACACGCAGCGAATGGTTGACTCCCGCGTATGTATTAAAATCCGTAGAGTAATTAAAGAAATTTTTGTCAATGAATGTTGTTGGAATTTCGATTTTAAGAATAATGTTATTGTTTTTTTGATACAACTTAAATTCCGTGGATTTATTTTGATCAACTGAGCTGAATTCCTCTGTTATTTTCCACATTCCATTCCAAAGTTGCTGAAGTTTTTGAGGGTTACCCATAATACAATACATCTTCTCTTCTGATACATACCTGACCTCTTGGAAATTTTGTTGTAAATTTTCGTTGATAGAATCAAACAATACAAGTTCCTGCTTCTTATCTGAATTTAATTCTGAGGATCTTAATGATTTGACCTCTCCAACAACACGACCTATTTCATCCACTCCATTCAATAAAATACTCATAAAGGTTGCAATACTTTTTTCGAAACAGGCCTCCTTAAGTAAGAGGTTGATTCCGTTGATTTTATTCAAAAGAAATAAATATTTTTCATCAACTAAATTAAGTCTTATGATTTCATTAATTGACTCTTTCAAATTGTCTAAGCTTTTTTTCTCGATAATGTCTTTAACAATTTTCTCTTCTTTAAAAAAAGTTTTAGTAGAAATTAAACGAGCGGGTTCATTGATACTTACAACCAACTTATTTAAAATCTCCTGTTTTATATTTTTAGTAGTTGATTTTGAAAAATCATTGAAAGTCGAATGTTGTTTGATTGTTTCACTTAATGCAAGTGAAGAATTTTGAATATTCGCTAAAGGAGTGTTGATTTCATGAGCAAGAAGAGAAGACATTTCTGCCATTAGCAAGCTTTTTTCTGTTTCTGCAATTTGTTTATTAAGTTTTATATTTTCCTTTGTTTTTAGAAAAACTTGCTTTTCAAGTGACTCATTCATTAAAATGATTTCTTGTTGTAGTTTTTCCTTTGCTTCTTGTTCCTCTAATTTATCAATTCTGTTAGCTACCAACTTAGAAATCGTTGTCAAAATTCTTAAATGACGATCGGTGTAGAAGTTTTTTTGTGGATGTTCGGAATCTATTACACCAATAATTCGATCACTTAACTTAATTGGCACTGCAATTTCAGATAATCGCATATCGTCATCAACAATATAACGATCGTCTTCCGCTGTATTTGAGATTATTTCGGCTATTCCGGTTTGAGCAACAGATCCTACTATTCCTTGACCAATTGGAATAGTTATTGGATTTTGAATGTCGAAATCAACAGGATTTTTCGGTCCATGTGCAGCCTTTTGAACAAGCTCATTATTTTCTTCATCGATAATATAGATTACACAGTCCACAAATTCTAGTCTTGAAATACAATCTTTGGCAAGCCCCCAAAGCACTTCGTCAACAGAATTTGCCTTAAATAAAGATTGAGCGAAATAATTAATTGTAATTTCTGTTTCTAATTCTTTTTTTCGTTCCTTTTCTGCTTGTACTTGTATCGTGATATCGTTAATAAAACAAATACCCTTTTGGGCTTTTTCTACCTCAACATGAGTAAAGGTGACATCAAGAATTAGTTCATTCGCTCCGTTCTGATGTATCATCTCAAATTCAAATTTTAGATGATCGTTCGCTTCGGGAGAAAATAGGAGCTTTAGAACTTGATCAAATATATTATTGTCTTTAAATTTTAGGTAGTCAAAAATTAATTGATCTTTACTTATGTTTAATAGGTTACCTGCTGATGGATTAAAATCTTTGATTTGCCCTTTTTCGTCGAAAACAATAATTGCATTTTTGGCAGAGTTCAAAATTTTACTGTTCAATAATTCTTGAGCTCTCAATTCCTCTGTTGTATTTTGTAATTTTAGAGTATGCTCTTCTATTGTAGCTTCAAGTGATATTTTTTGTGATTTAAGCTCTTTAATTTCAACGTATTGTTGTATGCTTTTAATTTCCTTTTTTTGCTTTTCTGATTTAATTTTTTCCTCTACGGTGTAAAACTTCTTGTAATGGAGGATTGCTTTCTGGTAATCGTTTGTTTGCTCATAAAAATTTCCAAGTTGTTTGTGAAGTTGAGCTAGTTCCTCTTGGGCATCATTTAATAGTTGTATTGTTTTTGAAGCGAGTTGAAAAAAATCATTGGCCATATCAAATTCAGTCAATTGCAAATGAATCATTCCTAGAAATAATTGGGAATTGAAAATCAATGAATGAAATTGAATATTTTGACCGATATGTAAACATTGGTTGAAATGTAGTGATGAACTTTTATAATCTCCTAAATAAAAATATGCCTCAGCTAAATTTGAATGGGCGACACAAATCATTCGGGTATTTTCTGTGGGGGTAACCTCAAGACATTCTTTCAAATAAGGAACGGCTTTCTCATATTGACCTAATCGTATAAAAGTGTCTCCAGTATTATTAAGGGACCTAGAAAAACCGTCAATATCTCCTGTTTTTTTTCTTAATTCGAGACTTTTCAAGTTAACCTTTAAGCGGCTCTGATGATCTTCAAAATAATTAAAAATAAATCCAAAGGTATTTAGGACATATCCAATATGGAATTCAGCATTTTCTTTTTCAAAGTAATGGAGGCATTCATCTGCAAGTTGATAGGAAAGTGAGTATTGACCTAAGAATTGTGCGGAATGTGCCATTATCATTTTAGCTTCTTTCACTTTGAAAGTATCATCAATCGAAGCACTTTTTTCCAATAATTCTTCTGACAACTTGAATGCTAAATCAGGTTGCGATGAACAAATATCTATTGCATATTGGAATTCACTCGTCATAAAATTATAAGAATCGTTTTATACTCTTAAGAGAATGTGAAAGTTTTTGGTAATCGTCATTCCATATTCCTTCCATTGTTAGTTTATCTATCCGAACACGACCGGAAGCGTGAATAATTGATAAGTTACCGTTTAAAATTCCAACATGAATTATTTTTCCATTTTTATTGGCAAAGAATGCTACATCGTCCTTTTGAATATCGTCAAAATCAACTTCTGTCCCAATTTCCTCCTGTTGATAGGCGTCACGAGGAAGGTTTAGTCCTAGTATTCTAAATACAGACTGAACTAATCCAGAACAATCCAATCCGGAAGCAGCTTTTCCTCCCCACAAGTAGGGAGTGTTGAGAAACTTCTCCGCCAATTCAAAAGCGTTTGTTTTTTCTTGAGCTATTTCTTTAGGTAAAACAAATGAATATGGTCCAATCGAAAAATTTTGTTCTCCAATAAAACTGGCAGGGTATAAGCATTGTTGGCCCCAGGGTGTACTTATCTCTGATGCAGAAATTGGTGCAAAACGAAGTTCATCCAACCAAATACGCATTTCTTTTTCGGAAATCGCTAATACATGTTTAACATCCATCCAACCGTTGTAACCGTCAAAATAAGTTTCAATTTGTATCCAGTTTTCTTTAATTTCAAGTACGTTGAGCGGCTCTCCAAATAAGACCTGAGAAACCATTTCTGAACTGTCACCTGCTTCCTTACGAAGAGGAGAACAACTCACCAAGCAAAAAGCAAATTTCTGCCGTAATGAAATCAATTTCAGATTGTTCATATTATGATGACAAAGCTAAGCATTCCAAAGCATTAATTTACGTAAATTTGGCACAAATGGAACAACAAAAATTGATTCTGATTACGAACGATGATAGCGTTCATGCTAAGGGACTCCATACCTTGGTTTCGGTAGCAAAAAAAATTGGTCAAGTAGTTGTTGTTGCGCCTGATAAACCGCAATCGGGAATGGGGCATGCCATCACGATTCATCATCCTCTCAGGTTAAAGCGATCGTTTTTATTTGGAGAGGTTGAGGCTTATTCTTGTTCAGGAACACCCGTGGACTGTGTGAAATTAGGCATATATGAGGTCTTAAAAAAACGTCCAGATTTAATTTTATCTGGAATAAATCATGGAGAAAATTCATCAACTAATGTGTTGTATTCTGGTACAATGTCAGCAGCAATAGAAGGGGCAATGGAGGACATACCATCTATCGGATTTTCTCTTTGTGATTTCAATCCTGATGCTGATTTTTCCTCAGCAGAAATGTATGCCGAAAAACTAATTAATTATGCTCTTCGAATAGATTTTCCTAGAAGGTTATGTTTGAATGTTAACTTTCCGAAATTGCCGATTGAACAAATAAATGGAATTAAAATTTGCTCGCAGGCCCATGCTTATTGGGCAGATCGATTTGAAAAAAGAACAGATCAATTTGGTGAAGCTTATTATTGGCTGACTGGAGAATTTACAGATCAAGATCAACGAGAAGAAACAGATTTATTTGCTCTAAAAAACGGATACGTGAGCGTGGTTCCAACACATTTTGATTTAACATCATATTCTTCCATTTCCACTTTAAAATCGATTGAAGATGTCTAGTTTTTTTACCAAACAAACTCTGATAGGAGTGCTTATAGGCTTGTTTTCTCCCGTAGTATTTTTACCCTTAGTTTGGTTTATTCTCGGACAAGCACAAAACTCATCTTTAGAATACATGAAATTGCAATTCGAAATGAGTGATATGATTAAAAGTAAACATTTATCATTGGCTTTGATTTCAAACCTAATTTGGTTTTATTATTTTCTCAATAAGGAAAAGTATCTCATAACTAGAGGTTTAATTTTGGGAATGTTAGTTTACGCTCCGTTTATGTTGTATATTTTCATCTCTAACTACGATTTTCAGTAGGATGACACCAAAACGTTTATTTATTTTAGCCGGCGAGGCCTCAGGAGATTTACATGCTTCAAATCTTGTCAAAGAAATGAAAAAAATAAATTCTGATTTAACTCTTTTGGGCTGGGGTGGGGATAAAATGAAAAATGCAGGTGTACAGATTCTTAAGGAACTTAAAGATTTGTCATTCATGGGTTTTTTAGAAGTTTTGATGAATTTTTCTAAAATCAGTAAAAACTTCAAAGATTGTAAGAATCAACTCCTATCTCATGAAATTGATACGGTAATTTTAGTAGACTATCCCGGATTCAATTTAAGAATGGCAAAATGGTGTAAATCAAGAGGTATTCGCGTAATTTATTATATTTCTCCTCAAGTTTGGGCTTGGAAGAAGAATCGGGTATTTACTATTCGTGAAAATGTTGATGCCCTTTATTGTATTTTGCCATTTGAAGTAGACTTTTACAAGAAATACGATTATAATTCTTTTTATTTTGGTCACCCACTTTTGGATGAAATAAAGAATTTTAAAGAAACATACACAGACGATTACTTTTCTACAGAACTTCCAATTGTAGCCATTTTACCAGGAAGTAGAAAACAAGAAATTGAGCGTAAACTTCCTACCATGTTGGAAGCCGCAAAAAGGCTCACTGGATATTCAATATATGTAGCATGTGCTCCAAACCTTCCAGAGTATTTTTATTTGCAATACAAAAGTGAGGGAGTTAATTTTGTACAGCATCGCACCTATGATTTATTAAATGCTGCTACAGTAGCCATCGTAACTTCCGGAACAGCAACGTTAGAGGCAGCGCTTTTCAAGGTTCCTCAAGTAGTTTGTTATAAAAGTTCCACAATCTCATATGCAATTGCCAAACAACTTATCAAGGTAAAGTACATTTCATTGGTAAATTTAATTTTAGAAAAACCAGTTGTCAAAGAGTTGATTCAAAACGAATGTACAAGTGATCAAATTTATCTTGAGTTGCAAAAAATTCTTCCAGGTGAGACCGAAACAAAAAGGGTAGTGGAAGAGTATACAAAATTGGTTCAATTGTTGGGTGAATCCGGAGCAAGTAGAAGGATTGCAGCTCATATATTGAATTAATTATCACATGAAAACAGTGCTTTTAATTATTCTGGTAAATACATTTGTTGGTTTTTCACAAAAAATCACGGTTGGATTATTTAATGAGTACGTGGTTAAAAGTATCGACATAACAATTCAGAACGGCAACTATTTTTTTTTCGCGGATTCAATTCTTAAAGGCACGATTTGTTCAACGAGTGTTCCACTGCATGTAGAGGCCACCGATAAAGGGTTATCAATTAGTTGTAATAACCAATCCTATATTTGTTCATCGTTCAAAATTATTCCAGATAAATTGTCTGATTTTTTTCAGATTAAACCCTCTAAACCCGAGTTGAAACCAAGGTCATACGAAGGTGAGTTGCGCGTAGAATTGACAAAGAAAAATAACCTCATTATTAAGAATATCCTCGAGCTTGAAGATTACCTTGAAGGCGTAGTAGAAAGCGAAGCGGGAAGTGGACAGTTGTACGAATATTACAAGGTTCAATCGATCATTTCAAGAACATTTGCATTGAAAAATTGGAATAAACACGAAAAAGAGGGTTTTAATTTGTGTGATCAAGTGCATTGTCAAGCCTATTTACATAAACGGAATGCCCTTAAAAACACTATTGATTCTGCAGTAAATGCAACGAATAAAATAGTTCTTTTTTATCAAGATACTTGTTATGCTCCAACATTTTTTCATGCCAATTGTGGTGGGCAAATTTCTGATCCAGAATGGGTATGGAATACTTCAATTGGAGGATTGTATACCTTTGAAGATCCCTACTGTAGACATACAAAACAGGCCACATGGAGTAAATCCATTCCTTTAACAAAATGGAATGAATTTTTCAAAAAGACGTATAATTTTCCTATTGAAGACACAGCTTATGTCGGTCTTTTGACCAACTTTTCGCAAGGTCAGCGCATGTCATTTTTTATTCACCCTCAATTTGGAATCCCTTTGCGTGATATTCGTGAAGAATTTCGTTTAAAGTCAACCTATTTTTCAGTTAAATTGGTTGAAAATAATGTGATTTTATCTGGAAAGGGATTTGGGCATGGCGTAGGATTATGTCAGGAAGGGGCAATGCAAATGGCTAAACTTGGATTCACATCAGAAGAAATATTAAATTTTTATTATCCTAACACAACACTGCAAAAGCAATAAGTTATTCGTTGGTAATAACAAAGATTTCTTCGTCATCCTTTTTAAAAAACTTTACAGATCGCGCGTAATGCTCTACATTTTCCATACGCTCTAATTTGGATAATGTTTCCTTTGTCTGATAAAGATTTTGATCAACTTCTTTCTTTTTATTCTCAATAGCAGTTAATCTGTTTTTTTGAGTAATCAAGGTGAAAATATCATAGTCGTCCAAGAAAAGTGCATACAAACAAAAAAGAGCAGAAGCAATTATATATTTGTTTTTCAAGTAGGAAATTATCTTATTATTCATTATGCTTCAAAGGTGAGCATAAAAAAAGAGAGCTGAAAGGCTCTCTTTATAAGTTTTCACTAATGAACTGTTGATTTTACTCCTTACAGTTGTTGTAAACCTTTTCGTAAAACTGAGAAAAGTCTTTATGTTCACTAAACCAAGAATTGGCTTTAGTTAATACTTCACATGCTTTAGTGTTGTTTTTATCTCTAACTGTTAACGTTTGTGCAGATAACATGATTCCTGTTTTTAGAACTTTTTTATCAGTTTCTGTTAACTTGTCAAGATTATCCATTTTTAATAGTTTAGGAATCTCTTCCGTGTAAATGGCATTCGCTGTTTTAAAGTCTCTCGCATTGTATTTAATAGCAGCCTCAATCCATCTGGCAACAAATGGGTGTTTTGAAATTGTGGTGTAAATTTCAATTCCTGAATTCATTTCATCATTCATCTGATTTTTCTTCTCTACATCTTTACCTGTGTAAAAAGCCGGAAAACCTTCAGCATCCTCTAGATTAATAAAGATAGCATTTGTACTTACCTCTTTTTGAAATTGGTCGAGCCAAGCTTTGTGAACGTGTACATTGAAGATCCCATTTTGATCCATTTCAATGGCGGCTGCGGTAGCTGAAATAGCCTCTTCATATGGCTCAGCAATCTGCGGGTCTTTCAGTCCTTTCAGATACATCCCATAATAACCTTTGGCAAGAAAAATGTTCGGAGTAGGATCGTTGGAATATTTAGGTTTTACCTTAGTATCTTCTGCTTTTTTCACCAATTTAACAAAACTCTGATCAGCAAATAATTGTTGTAAATCATCAAGGTTGTTAGAAACGGTAATAAATGCTTCTTTTTCCTCAGATACTTCGTCTTCTTGCTCTTCGCCCTTTTTGTCTTTAAAAGAATAACCAATTGTTGCATTAACATCAAAAGTTCCAATACGGTTAAATTTTACCTGTACGGAGCGATCTGTTTCTTTGCCACTTACAAATTCCCAATCTTTACCTTTTGTTCCGCTTATTGACCATAATACTGACTTTTCTTTTGTGCCTGCAGCAACAAATGCGACGTCTAATTTCACCACTTTCGCAGAAGCTCCTTCTTTTTCGTCATCTAAAATGAGTATGTTTTTATTAGCCTTAATGCTTACGGATGGTTTTTGTGCAACAACACTGAATGTCGCTAGCATCAAAAGAAATAAACTACCAATTATTTTCATTTTCATTAAATTTAGTTGACCCCGTTTTCAATTATTGTGCCGAATTTACGTAAATTTTATTGATGACTTTTAATTAATAGATGCAAAATTTCCTGCGCAGCTTTTGCTATCTTGGTTCCAGGGCCATAAATACCGAAAACCCCGGCTTCAAAAAGAAAGTCATAATCTTGTTGTGGAATGACGCCACCAGCGATAACCATGATGTCCTCGCGATTAATTGACTTCAAGGCGTCCAACACTTGTGGAACTAGTGTTTTATGTCCTGCAGCCAAAGAGGATACGCCAAGAATGTGAACATCATTTTCTGCCGCTTGTCGTGCTGCTTCCGATGGAGTTTGGAAGAGAGGTCCCATATCAACATCGAATCCGACATCAGCAAATGACGTTGCAATTACCTTGGCTCCTCTGTCGTGACCATCTTGACCCAATTTCGCAATCATAATTCTTGGGCGCCTACCTTCAAGTTTTGTAAATGTCTCCACCAATTTTTTGGCTTCAACAAAATCAGCATCTTGCATAACTTCCTTTGAATAAACTCCACTAATCGTTTTTATTGTTGCGGTATACCTCCCGTAAACTTTTTCTAGGGCACTAGAAATTTCCCCTAAGGTACATCTTTCTTTTGCACATTTCACTGCGATTTCTAATAAATTGCCTGTTTTAGTTCTAGCAGCTATTTCAAGTTCGTTGAGGTAATTTTTTACATTTTCATTATTTCGAGAATCTTTAATTTGTTTCAATCGCTTTAATTGATTCTCCCTTACTTTCGTATTGTCAACTTCCAAAATGTCAATTTTTGTTTCCTCATCTGATTGGTAGCGATTAACTCCAACAATAATATCCAAACCCGCGTCGATTCTTGCTTGTTTTCTTGCTGCCGCCTCTTCAATTTTTAATTTTGGTAATCCTGTTTCAATTGCTTTTGCCATACCACCAAGCGATTCAATTTCTTCAATTAAATTCATGGCTTCAGTAGCAATTTGGTCTGTTAGTTTTTCAATAAAAAAGCTGCCCGCATATGGGTCAATGAAAGAAGTTATTTCAGTTTCTTTTTGAATGTATAATTGTGTATTTCTTGCAATGCGTGCAGAAAAATCTGTAGGAAGTGCAATGGCTTCATCTAATGCATTTGTATGTAATGATTGTGTACCGCCAAGTGCTGCGGCCATTGCTTCAATGCATGTTCGTGCTACATTATTGTAAGGGTCTTGTTCGGTTAAGGACCATCCTGAGGTTTGGCAATGCGTACGTAAGGCCAGTGATTTTGGATTTTTAGGTCCAAACTGTTGAATCAATTTAGACCAAATTAAACGTGCAGCTCGCATTTTTGCAATTTCCATGTGATAATTCATTCCAATTGCCCAAAAGAAACTTAATCGAGGAGCAAAATCGTCAATGGACAAACCAGCTTTAATACCTGTTCTTACATATTCTAAACCGTCCGCTAATGTGTAAGCTAATTCAATCACTGCAGTCGCTCCGGCTTCTTGCATGTGATATCCCGAAATACTTATAGAATTGAATTTCGGCATGTGCTCTGAGGTATAAGCAAAAATGGAAGAAATTATTTCCATCGAAGGCGCAGGAGGATATATATACGTATTCCTCACCATAAATTCCTTTAAAATATCATTTTGAATGGTTCCCGATAATGAAGATTTTTGTACTCCATTTTCTTCTGCAGCGGCAATGTAAAAAGCTAATATTGGGAGAACTGCTCCATTCATGGTCATAGAAACAGACATCTCTTCCAACGGAATTTGATCGAATAAAATTTTCATATCTTCGATCGAATCGATGGCAACACCCGCTTTCCCAACATCGCCTACCACTCGCTCGTGATCTGAATCATAACCTCTATGTGTTGCTAAATCAAAAGCTACAGATAATCCTTTCTGGCCTGCAGCTAAGTTTCGTCTGTAAAAGGCATTGGATTCTTCAGCAGTTGAAAAACCAGCATATTGCCTAATCGTCCAAGGTTTTGAAGTATACATAGATGCATAAGGACCTCCGAGATAGGGTGGGAAACCTGAAACCGCTGTACTATGTTTGACTTGTTCTAAGTCGTCGTTTGAATATAATTTTTTCCATGGTATCCCTTCTGCAGTTATGTATTCCTCAGGATTCTCAATTACTGACTTTTTGGAATCGTTCCGTAATTTACTAAAAATAATTTTCTCCATCTTACAATTCCTTTTCAAATATTAAGTAAGGCTTACCATCAAACATAGGTACTTCTACCCATTCAAATTCAGTTAAATTTTCTTTAGATGTGTATGCATTAATTCCAATCTTGATACTTGTTTTGTTCGAAAACATTTTCAATTTTTCAGTTCTCGCGAAAGTTGTTTTTTCATGAAGTATTTGGTTGAATTCTACTAAACTAAGTTCTTGATGGCTCGTGAAGAGTTCCCAAGAAGAATCAATGACTTGATCTACCAATTGTGTGAAAATAAAGGATCCATCCATGGGATTCGTAACTCGACTAAAATAACTTTCCTCGGTTAAAAGATTTAAAATATTCAATGACAATCTCCAATCCGTTAAAGATGTACCTTTATTACTATACTTTTTACTTGGATTATTGAAAATAGCATCGACGTTACTTGAATATGCAGCCATTACTTCGGTGGTTTGACGTAGTAAATTAGAGTCTGCGTCTTTGAGTGATTTATTTGACCATCCAACGTGTGCGTGAAATTCAAGTCGACCAGGTTTAACTTGATATGCTTGTAGCAATTCATTGACCAAATATTTTGCTGCGCGAATTTTTGCCATATCCAGGAAATAATTCCCATCTAATCCAAGCGTAAATACTAAACTAGATTGTTCGATTTCACTTTTTTTTCGATTGATAAGATGATGGTTTAATTCGTTTAAAATGTAACTTATTTCTACATATGCCGGAGCACCTATTTGTTGAAAGTGAAAACTGTTTATATTGGTATTATTAAAGTTATCTATTGGGCCGAAAATCGTAATATTTGGTATTTCATTTAGATTAACTGAAGATAAAAGAGTCTCGTATTGTAATTTTGAATCAACTTGTATCCAAGAATGAATATATGCTAATTCAATGTCTTTGAGTAATTTAACCCAATTTACATCTTTCTTTCTGACCGAGAAAAATAGAGCATTCGCACCATAGTTTAAGCAATAAAGTGCGATAGTGTTGGCTTCTTCTTCATTAAAAACGTCAATGTAAACCGAGTTTTTGGTTATAGTTGGAAAGTTATTATTGGAAGTCGTATTGTATTTCGCTTTATATGTTTTTGTAGCAATATCAATTTTGATATTTTCCACGTTGTTTGAGTAAAGTAACTCATGATTAGATGCCCCAAGTTCTTTGCTAATTTTATCTCTCCAAGTTGAACTTTCAATTGGATGAAATCCCCAATTTTCCATTGTTTGTATTTCTTTCTGTCAAATATACAGAACTTGTTAGTGTTATGAAGATGTAATTTGAAAATTAAAATTTCTTGATACAACGAACTCTCGATTAATTTTAATTAAATTCGGAGCAAATAGAACAATGAAGTTAGTATTTTTTATCAGTCTTTTTTTTAGTAGCAATTTAATGTTGTCTCAAGGAGTTTATACAACTGGAGCAAGAAATTTAGCTTTATCTAATGCAACGGTTGCTCATTCAGACGAATGGTTTTACTTTAATAATCCGGGTGCAATTCAAGACATAAAAAAGTTTTCCGTAGGAGTTAGTTATGAAAATAGATTCCTACTTCGAGAGATGCAAAGCCAGTCAGTAGTGGCTGTTATACCTTTGAAAAAAGGTGTTGTGTCTGTTGGAAGTCAACTTTATGGATACACACAATTTAGGTCTTTTAAAACAGGTGTTGGGTATGCGCTTCCTCTAGCTGAATTTCTAAGTGCCGGAGTTCAATTGAATTATCAAGGTATACGTTTAAACCAAAATTATGGAAATGCGAATGCAATGACCGCAGAATTTGGAGTACTTTCCAAACTAAATAAAAAAGTATCCATTGGGTTTAGTATTTTCAATATTGGAAGTGCTATTCTTGATGATTATGAATACGATCGATATACAAACGAAATGAGGTTAGGAGTGAGGTATCAGCTTTCTAATAAAGTTTTGTTTTTGACGGAAATTGAAAAAAATAGTGAATACCCCTTGAATGTGAAGTTTTCAACTGAATATTTGCCTACTGACAATGTTTATCTTCGGGGTGGATTCTCTTTGCAACCTATTTCGTACTCATTTGGATTCGGTTATGTGTTTGCTAAATCGGTGATGTTAGATTTCGGGACGAGTTATCATCAATTCCTTGGATGGTCACCAGCAGTTTCTTGTTCGTATAAATTTCACTAAATGCGTTGGATAAATTTTGTTTGGATTTTTTTCATTTTTCAGAAGTTCCATGCACAGCAAGAACAAAGGGGTGAATTGATACAACAGCGTATTGAATTTATTTCAGAACAACTTCAAAGCGAGAATTTAGATTTAACCAACATTGTTGAGCAGTTAAATTTTTATTTTGACAATCCTATAAACTTGAATCAAACCAACGCTGAAGAACTAAATGAATTGAATCTATTAACACCTGTTCAGATTCAAGATTTACTGATCCATCGTCAGTCTTTTGGTAAATTTATTTCTATCTATGAACTGCAAAGTTTGACTTATTGGGACTTAGCTACAATTCAACTTGTTCTCCCCTTCGTTCGTATTGACGATAGACTCGATAATTTGCATATCACTTTTAAAGAAGCATTAAAAGAAGGAAAGATGGAGTTATTTCTACGTTATCAGCCTACAGTGCAAAGAAAGGCGGGATATGACGAGATGATTGATTCTTCCAATGTGAATTCCTCTAAGTATCTAGGAAATTCCGATCGCTATTACTCTCGATTTAGATACACTTATAAAAATAATATAAGTATCGGTTTTACTGCGGAAAAAGATCCCGGTGAAGAATTCTTTAAAGGAACTCAAAAAAATGGTTTTGATTTTTATTCGGGTCATATTTTCTTTCGAGGTGGTAAGTATTTGAAGTCTTTTGTAATTGGAGATTATCAAATTCAAATTGGTCAAGGCATAGGTATGTGGTCGAGTTACGCATTTGGAAAAACTGCTGACATTTCAACCATGAAACGCAATCCAATTCCAATTAGGCCCTACACGTCTGTGGATGAATCCAGATTTTTACGCGGAGCAGCGGCTCAATTCGGTATAAAAAATATTACCGGTTTGCTTTTTGCATCCTCAAAAATGGTGGATGGAAGTATGAGTTTAGATTCTACCTACGACGACTTAGAGTTTATTTCCACAATTGACTTATCAGGTTTACATAGAACGGAAAAAGAGGTTGCCCGTAAAAATGGATTCAGAGAAAATCAAGCAGGACTGAATGTTAATTATGGATTAGGAGCTTTTCGAATTGGTGGGGCATTTGTTTATCAAGGATATGATAAAGCCTTACTGAAAGATATTCGTCCCTACAATCAATTTGATTTTCAGGGGCAACATAATTTTGTTACCTCAATGGATTATTCTTTTACATACAAAAACTGGAATTTGTTTGGTGAATATGCTAAGAATTTAAATCCTTTTCAAGATTCTATTCGAGGTGGACAGGCTCATGTTCACGGTTTGTTCTTATCTATAGATCCAAATGCGAGTATTGGATTGTTATATAGAAATTATGGCAAGGATTATTTTTCTTTTTACAATGCGGGATTTTCCGAAGGAAGTAACACACAAAATGAAAAAGGATTATATGCAGGACTAAAACTTCGACT
>JACCDK010322218.1_pt1 | contig 15857 bp, 8 predicted proteins | sample 7445871 | NCBI WGS metagenome assembly JACCDK01 (sample SAMN15323436, study PRJNA562643) | freshwater metagenome | isolation source: river surface water | place: USA:Blue River Watershed | collected 2017-08-15 | reverse complement strand
GTTGCATGTAGGAGATATGATGTTAGCGGGTGATAATTACGGTCGTGTGAAAGCGATGTTTGACCACCACGGTAATAAGATCAAGAAGGCGGGACCATCCACACCTGTACAGGTTTTAGGACTGAACGGTGCGCCACAAGCCGGCGATAAATTGATCTGTTTGGAGAACGAGCGTGAGGCGCGTGAGATTGCCAACAAGCGTGAACAGATTTTGCGTGAGCAATCATTGCGTACGCGTAAGCACATTACTTTGGAGGAAATCGGCCGTCGGAAGGCGATCGGTACTTTCCGCGAATTGAACGTGATTGTAAAAGGTGACGTGGACGGTTCGGTGGAGGCCCTTTCAGATTCTCTCTTGAAATTATCCACGGATGAGGTTCAAGTTCGCATTATTCATAAAGGGGTAGGACAGGTGTCTGAATCGGATGTGGCTTTGGCTTCGACATCTGATGCGGTGATTATTGCCTTCCAGGTTCGTCCGTCGCAAAATGCGCGTCGAATGGCCGATGCAGAACAAATCGAAATTCGAAATTATTCGATTATCTATCAAGCCATTGATGAAATCAAGGCGGCAATGGAAGGTTTATTGGCTCCTTCATTTGAAGAAGTTGTTACCGCGAACATTGAGGTCCGTGATGTATTTAAGATTTCAAAGATTGGTACCGTGGCCGGATGTTATGTTCTTGACGGTACGGTAAAACGAGCACACAAGATTCGTGTTATCCGTGACTTTGTGGTTATTCACGATGGAGATATTTCGGCCTTGAAGCGTTTCAAAGACGATGTGGCGGAGGTGAAATTCGGTTACGAATGTGGTATGTCCATTAAAGGATTCAACGATCTAGAGGTTGGCGACAACTTGGAGTGCTATGAAATGAAAGAAGTAAAACGTACCTTGAAATAAAGGTAGGTTGATACAAAAAGCAAAAAGCCGAATCAAACGATTCGGCTTTTTTTATTGAAGGAGGTCTTTCATATTGACCGACTTGAAAAATACTCCAATCAAGGCGGAGAAAAGGCCTAAGAAGAAGCCACCGAGTGTGATTAAACTACGTTTGGGGCTGACTCTTTTTAAGGGTATTTGCGCAGGGGCAAGTACTTTAAACACTGGGGTTTCTTTTTGCAACTTAATCTTAGCCTCGGTCGTTTGAGACGTTAAGTTGGAATAGACATTAAATGCCAAGTCCACATCATATTGCAATTTTTTTCCCTGATCTTTGGCTACGTTTAGGAAAACATTCCGATTTTGATCTTTGTAATTGGATAAAGTAAATAGTGCTTGATCGTAGCGCTTTCTAGCCTCTGCCTGTCTTTCGATCAGGAAATCCAATTCCTTTCGAGCTTTTTCTGTTCGATACTGAATGATGTATTTGCGTAATTGATTGAGGACAAGATTGGCGACATTGGCAGATACAACGGGATCGAGTGTAGTTGCCGTGATGTTAATCAAATTGCTTTTTTTGTCAATTTCGACCACAATGGCTTGTTTCAGCTCTAAAAGAATCGCTGATTCCTGTTTACTAATGTTGATTAAGTCTTTGCTTAAAACACCTTCGGGAAGCGTAACATTTTCCATGTCACTCGTTTCCTTGTTTTTATCTCCTTTGACCAATTGGATGGGCGCATTGGAATTATCTTGCTTTAAGTAATCGGCTAGTTTTTGGAATTTTTTCGACTTAATGTTATAGATCGTAGATTGACTTAACTCTTGTAAGAAGGGAATGCTTTGTACAATTTCAGGGTACATGGCTGGCTGGATGGCATCCGAACCGGCCATCGCTCCCGATAAGTTAATTCCGGCTAGACCCGCCAGCGAGGACAAGCCCCCGAGACTACCGCTGGTCCCACCTAGCTTTGAGTCTACCTCGGGTAATAACTTTACCTGCGATTCATATTCACTGTTAAATGTTAGCGATAAAAATGCTGCAGAGCCGGTAAATATTACCGTAACCAAGAGAATGGCCAATTTGTATTTCTTGATGGCAGCCCATACTTCTGCAAAATTAATTGCAATTTCATCCGAAGCAGGTGCCTGAGGTATGTTGGATTCGTTCATGTCGGGTCGCTAATTACTTCGGTAAATTGTTAACCAAGGTGATAATGGCAATGGAAACAGATACTAAGCTTGACGTTAGTCCAATTGCTTCCGCGGCCGAGATACCCTTTTTACGGTTTTCTGGATAAGCTGGAATGACAATCTCCGAGCCAGGTTCAATTCTCGGATTCTTTTTGAAAATCAAAAACTTTCGAATTTGATTAGATACCCCATTCGCATAGGTCACATACATTTTGGAACGATTGGCATTGATCGTGTATCCCCCTGCCTCAGCAATGTATTCTTTTAAGCTAAAATCTTCTTTGTAACTAACGGCTAATGGATTTTGAACAGCTCCGGTCAACTTCACAGTTTGAAGTAAACGAGGGATCGTTAATTCGTCTCCTGCCACCAATTGTAAATTTTCTTGGGAAGCCGGGTTCTTTAAAATTTCTTTTAAGTTTACCCCGACGGTCATTGTCCCGCGTATTAATTTACCACCTTCCAAATAACCATCCGGGCGAAGGCCTCCAGCTCGTTGAATGACGTCTGAAATTCGTTGTTGATTGTTTTGAATCGCATAACTTCCAGGAAAATTTACCATTCCTAAGATTTTTACGGAACGTTGCTCTTCGTAATTGGGCGCCCGACGAATGGATACAATATCAAAGGGTTGTAGGCTCACCTGATTGCCATCGTTGCTAATTTTTAACGTCCCGTCAATTGTAAAGCTAATGATCTCAATTTTTGTTCCTTGGGCATCCCCATTACCATGCGTAATGATGCGGCGGGCCAATTCTAGATTTGCAAAACTAGCGGACTCTTTTAAGCCTTTGGCTTGCAAAATCAAATCAGCCACTTTCATGCCTTCTTTGAATTCAAATTCGCCTGGAGCATTTACTTCCCCTACAATATTCACATATCGTTTTTCGCGTAAATTGTTAATGGAATAAACCATCAATACATCCTCCCGTTGCAGGGGAATATCGGATGCTTCTCCACGAAGTATTTTACCTAAATCAAGGGGTAAAACTTCAGGGTCATAATTTTCTTTTCGGCGGGTTAGCGTTGCCCGATTCAAGAAGGCATCCTCGCGCAAACCTTCCGATTTTTTGATAAGTTCTTTGACAGTCGAAAGCCCTGCCTCTATGGCGTAGTTTCCTGGACGAAATACAGCACCTTGTACTTCCACCCGGTTTTCATAGCGCTCGATGATTGTTCCTATGGTATAAACATCGCCATTGTTCGGAAGAAAAGTTTCTACTTCTTCCTGGCTAATATTTAATAACTTGATTTCCCGGGAGGTATTGCGGCGAACGTTGATGGTGTAGGTATAAGCTTTCTCGGTAAACCCTCCGGCATAGCGAAGCAGGTCTTTAAACGTCTCTCCTTTCACCGTTTCGTAAATATAGGGACGTTTTACCTCGCCATTTAATTCCACCCGATTTTCATAATCCCCCACCCGAATGATATCTTGATCATTTAAATGGATGTTATCTTTTTGATCTGCTCGCAATAAAAAATCATACAAATCCAGCGTACGAATCACTTTATTATTTCGAATCACGCGGATGTTTCTAAAAGATCCATTTCGGTTTGGCCCCCCCGCCAAATACAACGCATTGAATGCTGTCGCCAATGACGATACGGTATAGGTTCCCGGGAAATTAACCTCCCCGGTTAAGATTACCTTGATGCTTCGCACACCTGATAAGGTCACCTGGGCCGAGGATCCACTTCCCGGCTTGTTTAGGCCTTGATATAGTTGTCGCAAACGACTAACGATTCGGTCACTGGCTGCATCAATCGAAAGTCCATTGACATAAATGGGGCTGAGATTTAAGATTTTAATCGTACCCTCTGGACTCACCGTTACTTTGAAATTGTCTAAAACATCACCAAAAATATGAATGTTTAATTCGTCATCGGGCCCTAATTGATAATTTTTGGGCGTCGCAATGCGCATGTCGGGCTCAAATGTTAATTTATCGTTTTGAAATAAACTAGCGCCAAAAATTTTCTTATCCAGCGAATTGGCTAATCGCTTTTGCAATACATTGTATTGATTAACTAAACTATCGTTGTATATGTCAAGGGGTTTAGCCAATAATTTACGCTCATCTAGATTTAATGGATTTTCTTGTAAAATTTGCTTCGGAAACCGATTGGGGTTATTGATTGAATAGTTTTTGTTCAGTCGGGATTCGGACGGAGTCATTTTGTCCAAGGCATTGTTCCGCGAGAACGGATCGACGACCGGTGTCATCGACGAGGGATTTGCCTGAATGCTAATCATTCTTTCCCTCATTTTTGCAATATCCGCTGCCGTGTAACCTTGGGTTAATGCCGCTTTTTCGATTTCAGTCTCAGACATCCCACTCGCTTGGGCTTTTTCCATGAACAGCGTAATCTCTTCGTCGGTCAAGTCATCAACATTCCTTTTCGGCATGGTTGGGGTAAACTGCGCCAGCGCTGTCTGCGAAATCAGCAAACAGACCATACAAGCCAAACGTAGAATATAGGATTTAAACTTCATAAGGAGAATTCAAAATTTCTGTAAAGGTAAGGATTTTATGTCTTTTCATGCACAATTAAAACTTCGGGCAGGCAAGATTTCGCTTCCATTTGACAAAGGGTTTCTTCAATGAAAAATCAAAATCAAGTAAATAGGCGATGGATAATTCATGGGCCCCGCCCGCTGCCGGCCCTAATTGGGAGAGGGTTACATCATAAGAATAACCAATCGAAAAATTATCTTGCTTGTAGCCAATCAATGTGACAATTGATTCTCGATTCGGAAATCCTGATTTGGCCTTTGCAATCGGGATCCCTCGGTACCAAACTCCGAAAACCATGGGAGACCAAGTCAAATAGGCGCCCATGTCCAATTGTTGGAAGTTACCTTGTTGCTTGTAATGCACCACCGGACTAATGCTTTTCTCATTGTTCATCCCTTGGTAGGAATCTGCCTCGTAGTAATTTTCTTGTAAGATGATTTTTGTCCCCATTTGAAGACTAAACTTGGTCGCTAAAATCTCCTCAGTACTTGAAATCATCGATTTGTTCGGCTGATTCAAGTGGTGGGCCGAAAGGCCAATCCAATAGTTGCGCGTATTCAATAATCCGCCGACCGAAAAGTCCACAAAATTACGCTGCATGATGGCATTGCTTAGCAATGGGTCACTACTCGTCCCTAAGCTACCACTCGTAAGCAGGTTATTGATTTGATCACCCGAAATTAGATTACTCATATCCAAGCCTCGATTGACATAAGTGCCTTGCATACCGAAAGATAGCGTTTGATCTGGGCTTAAATCAATGTGATAGGCATATTGCAATCCCAAACTCGTTGTCTTTAAATTCGCGAATTGCTTATCGGTAGTTGCCAAAATGCCTATTCCACTATTGTATTTTCCTAAGCTTAAATCGGCAGTAATGGACGTAAATTCATAGTTTGATTCCAGGTTAGGCCACTGATTTCGATAATTAAAATTAACCTTCGATGTACTATTGATACCCGCAAATGCCGGTGAAATTAATAAGGGGGCCGCATAGAATTGAGACAATTGCGGATCTTGTGCTTGACCCAAGAATGGGATACAAACAAATAGGAGGCGAAACACGAAAATGGCTAAGCTATTTCTCATACCGCTCAATATAGCCACGCAATTTAGGTTATCGCTTTACAAAAACCAATAAATTGCGTTAATTTGTGGAACCTGACCCAAACACAATGATGCTACGTAGCATACTGGTATGTTGCTTTTTGATCGGGGTGAATTTTTTCACCCAGGGACAGCGCATCATTTTTCGAAATAATTGCCTAACAGCCTGTGCGGATTGCAGCAAGGGTAGCCTCACTGAATTTCCAACCGTTTTCGAATTGTCCGAGGATCAACCGGCGTCTACTTCCTATTTTTGGGATTTTGGGGATCCAGGGTCACCGAATAATACCTCGACAGAAAGGACCGGGACGCATCAATATTGTTCGCCGGGTGAAAAAACAGTGTCGCTAACCCTGCGTTCCGGAACGACGACCCGTCGATTTACCCAGGTAGTTCGAATTGGGGAATTACCCAAAATATATTTAGGCAAGGACGCCAAGGATACGACCATCACCATTTGTAAAGGTCAAAAGGTCAACTTGAAGGCCTTTGGAAAAGTAGGTAAACCCAACTACCCCGTCCAAGTAGCTTGGTTTCCATACGGACAAACCACGGACGAAATTCAAGCGGATTCCTCGGGATGTTACTCAGTTCAAGTGACTGAGCCCCTTTCAGGCTGTACTGTCGAAGCAAAAATGCAGGTGAAGATTTGTGGAGAACGCGACCCCAATGCTAATATCAATAAATTCGTCGACGCTTGGTATTTTGGGAATGGAGCGGCCATTTTGTTCAATGGCTCCGCGGATAATCCCAAGGATACTACCGGTGGACTTGTTGTCCCCGAAGGGGTAGCTAAGATGACAGATCCGACGAATAGTTTGATTTTTTACACCGATGGCCAAAAGGTTTTTGACCGATTCAACAATCCCATCTTCGCAAGTGGGGATACCACCAAACGCCTCAATGGAGACCTCAGTAATTCACAGGGCGTTACCATTATTCCCAAAACCACTTGCCGAGGGTGCCAATCGGAATACTATGTATTTACCCTTGCCAAAAATTCAAAAGGGGAGAATTTTGTCTATTACAGCATCGTCGACATGAAATTGAATAAGGGGAAAGGGGGGATTTCCCAACTCAATCAATTGCTAAGTCCCGTTCCCTCCTCCGCTCGCTTGTTGGCCTCTCAAGGTGGGCAAGGCTATTACTGGTTGGTTGTCCAAGACTTGAATACCAACAATACACGAACCTTTAAGATTTCAAATGCCGGCATTTCGGCACCTCAATCGAGTCTGGGAGGTACGCAGGTGACAAGCACTACAGGGAGCGGTTCTACTACCAAAATATCGGTGGATTGGACTAAAATGGCTGTTTCTTTACCCGGACCCCCGCGAAATAAAGTCGATTTATTTGATTTCGACCCCATTACAGGAAAACCGGCCTACCAAATGAGTATCGATTTAGGACCAAGTCCGCCCGTCGTCTATGGTTTGGAATATTCTCCGAATAAGAATGTTTTATATGTCAGTTTAAAGGGAGACGGTTTGACAATACCCTCCAAAATCTTACAGTTTGATTTGTCGTCTAAAGATTCCCTCAAGGTGGCGCAATCGAAATCGGAATTATATTCGAGCCTGGAGAAGATTGGTGCTTTGCAAATCGATCCTGTCTTCAATACCGTTATCTTCGTGGCGATTGATGGCAGTAGTACGCTCGCTAAAATTACCAATGCAAACGGGCTGTTGAATTCGACCGATACAACCATTGCGAAGGCAAAATTCGATCGAAATGCGGTGACATTCTCCACACCAGGAGTAACCAGTAGACTGGGTCTACCTCCTTCCATCCCCAGTCCCCCCGATCCATCGAGTCCCCCAAGCATTACGAAATCTTGTGTGGGAACGAAGTTTAAGTTTAGGATTGATCAAAAACTTTGCGACCCCTTAAATAATGATCGGATTGATTGGAAGATTTATGAGACCGTTTTAAGTCCCTTCCCCAATAAGGATGGCCTGATGGTCCCACTGGATCCTACGAAATTAATTCATCGATTTACCGGACCTACGTTGGAATATGATTTTGCCCGTTCAGGAAAGTATGTCATCGTCGCAGAAATTAGCAATAGTTGTATCCGAAATTTTCCTTTGGATGCACAGGAATTTGACATTCAAGTATTGAAGCCAACGCAATTGACCCCTGTATATAATCGTATTTGCAAGACCACAGCCCTGATTGCCCCAACCCAGTTGCCCGCAAGCCCAAGTCTTCGATTCGCTTGGAGCACAGGAGCTCGTACCCCGAGCATTCAAGTTCCAGCCCCCGGCGGGGATTTCAGTCTGGAGGTATCGGATGTACAAACGGGCTGTTCGACAGAACTGAAAACCAGGGTTAATTTTCTAGAAACACCTTATTTTATCCCTAATGGGAAACAATCTATTTGCATGGATGAGCCCAAACCTTATACCCTGCAATTAAATGGCACCTCGGATAGCTTAAAGTTTGAATGGAAATTTGGCTCCAAACCTCTGGGAAATCAAAATAAAGTTCGGGTTACAGAGGCAGGAAATTACACCGTTAAAATTACCGATTTAGATAATTGCAGCATCACGCATACCTTCCAGGTAAGCGATAAATGTGAACCGGTTTTATTAACACCTAATGTCTTTACACCCAATGGGGATGGGAAGAACGATCTTTTTTCGCCGCAACCTAAAAATCCCCGCCGCGCGCGTTTATTAGGAATGCAAATATTTAATCGCTGGGGCGAGTTATTATTTACCACGAAGGGACCTGAGTTTGCCTGGGATGGGAAAGTCAATGGGAATCGAGTTCCCCAAGAGTCTTACGTTTGGCAATTACAATACGAGTCCTTGGATTATCCCGAACGCGGGGTGCTCACCGACCGCGGTGGAGTGATTGTCATCTATTAATAGGCTCTGACCTCAATTCCTTTCATGAAATTTACAAAGGACTTGTTAACGACCTGGTTTCCTCCGGGTGTCGGGAAGTTTCCGGTGAAATACCAATCCCCCAGATGATTCGGGCAAGCCAAGTTGAGGTTTTCTACTGTTTGATAAACAATGGATAATTCTGCATGTAGGTGTTTAGGCCGAACAATCTCCGCAATCTTATCCGAGATTTCTTGGTCGGTAAACGGCGCATAAATCGCCTTCACAAAATTCTCTTGGGATGCTGTTCCATTTTCGAGGGCCAACAAGCATTTTAAATTGACCTCATCCAAGATATGTTCCATGTTACGCTCTTTCAAGAGCGCTAAGGCGGCACGAAATGCGACGAATTCTTTCATCTTCGACATGTCAATTCCGTAGCAATCGGGATAGCGGATTTGAGGGGCCGAGGAAACGATAACAATCTTCTTGGGCGATAATTTATCCAATAGACTCAAAATACTTTTTTCGAGGGTCGTCCCACGAACGATGGAATCATCGATTAACACGACGGAGTCCACGTGCTTTTCGATCACCTCATAAGTGGTATCGTATACATGAGAAACCATGTCGTCACGCATCGCATCACTCGCAATGAAGGTACGTACTTTAACATCCTTCGAAATTAGTTTTTCCACCCTTGGACGGAAGGTCAACAATTCCTCTAGTTGGTCTTCAAAGAGGATCCCCTCCATGATGGCTTTCTTACGTTCTTTGGCTAAATGGTCCTCTAAGCCATCAATCATGCCCAAAAAGGCACTCTCGGCTGTGTTTGGGATGTAAGAGAAAACCGTATGTTTTAGGTCGTTTTTGACTTCATCTAAAATTTGAGGAATCAATAAACGTCCTAATTTTTTACGCTCCCGGTAGATATCTGGATCCGAACCGCGAGAGAAATAAATCCGCTCAAAGGAGCAAGATTTTTGTTCGATGCGTTCGATGAATGGGACTTCCTGAACCGTACCATCTACCGCAATAATCAAGGCATGACCCGGCGTAATTTCTTGAATTTGGTCGTATGCACAATTAAATGAGGTCTTAATTGCCTGCTTTTCAGAGGCGACCACGACCACTTCCTCATCCATGTAATAATAGGCTGGGCGAATACCCGCCGGGTCACGCGCTACGAATGAAGCTCCGTAACCCGTCATGCCCACCATGGCATATCCCCCGTCGAAATCCTTGCATGAACGCTCCAATACGCGTTTTAAATCGATATTTTCTGCGATGATGTCCGACAATTCCGGATTTTCATATTTGTCTTTGAATTTCCCAAACTGGCGCTGATTTTCTTCATCCAAAAAGTGTCCGATTTTCTCCATCACGGTAACCGTATCCACTTTTTCTTTGGGATGCTGACCTAGTGAAATAAGTTTATTGAACAAATCGTCCACATTGGTCATGTTGAAATTACCCGCCATCACCAAGTTTCTGCTGCGCCAGTTATTCTGACGAAGCATGGGGTGGCAGTTCTCGATTTCATTTTGGCCATGCGTACCATAACGCAGGTGACCCAAAAGAACCTCTCCCGTAAAAGCGACATTTTCTTGCCACCAATCCGCATCATGTATGGCATCGATGCCTGTTTCACGTTTGGTTTCCTTCGCTAATTTTTGAGCTTTCCTGAATTTCTTATTGATTTTGCCAAAAATATCCGCGACGGCTTGGGGCTCTACGGAACGGTAGCGGCTGATGTATCGACTACCTGGCTTCACATTGATTTTAATATTCGCAACTCCTGCTCCATCTTGTCCTCGGTTTACTTGCTTTTCCATCATGAGGTAAAGCTTATTTAAACCGTACATCGGCGTATTGTACTTGTCCATGTAATGCTGAAAAGGTTTTCGCAATCGGATTAGGGCAATTCCGCATTCGTGTTTGATGGATTCAGACATGGTTTAATAGGGGTATTTTGGCTAAAAATAAGCTCAAAATTAGCTAAATAATATGAGCTATAAATGTTATTTTTTTAATTTTTTAATCTAGTTTTTCCAAATGCCATAAATCAATGTTGGGCTCAGTAAACAGGCCACAATGAAGCCGCTCAGCACGAGGTAAATCCAATTGTTTTTTAAATGATCAGCCGGGTGTAAAACGGTCCCTTTTTGAAAGTACATCTGGAAGGGAATGCGTAAGTAATAATAGATGGATACCGCGGTCATCAGGATGGCCACGACCAATAAAATCAAGATGGGCATCGCTTGCGTCATTTGGTACTTTTCCCACAATTGGCTGAAATAATTCACCTTTGCCAAAAAGGTGCCCGCCGGAGGTAGACCGATCAGCGAAATAAATCCGAGAAGTAAAAGCATCCCTCGCACGGGGTGACTCTGTCCAAATCCTGCCCAATTTTCCAGGTCATTCGATTGATAGCTTTCCGTTTGGACCTCATCCAAGATGTAAAAGACTAAGAGCGTACTAGCACTGTAAACAAGGCTGTAAAATAATAAATTGTCGACCCCCTGATTAACAGGCATCAACCAGACCATGGCTAAAAAACCTCCGTGTGCGATGCTGGAATAACTCACGAGGCGTTTGGCGTTCGTTTGGTTTAGGGCAGCGAGATTCCCGACCAACAAGGTTAAGATGGCCAAAATCGCGATGACGACATCCATGGAAACCGGCGTGAAATGAACCAAACGAATGCCTAACCAGGCCACCGAAATTTTAGGGGCTGTTGAAAGCCAACTCATCCAGCCGGCTGGCAAGCTTTCCAACACATCAGGACTCCAAGGATGAAAGGGAACCCAAGACATTTTAAATAAAATACCCGCACCAACCAGGGCCAACGCAGTCCCGGTTAAATAAATATCGTTTGATGCTAGTCCCCGACTAAATGCAGGATCTAAGATGAGCATGGTACCTGTCATGCCATAAAGCAAGGACAAGCCATAGAGTAGGATAGCCGATGTTCCCATGCCGAACAACATGTAGGGGAGGGCTGCACGGACTCCCTCGCGATCTTTGCGAAGCCCGACCAACAAATAAGTCCCCATGGACATGAGTTCAATGCTTAAAAAGATGCTCACGAAATGGTTACTCATACTCGTCAACATCGCGCCTAAGAGTACGGAGAAGAATCCGATTTTTTCCTCAAACGTGAAGGATTTCTTTTGGTATTGATTTAGGAAGATGATGCAAAGGCCTATGCACAAAACGAGGCAATTGATGGCATTCGCGCCGGGGTTCACCCACAGCATGCGGAAGGCAACGAATCCTTCCGTCCCATGACGCAAGCGTTGGTAGGCGAGTAATAGGGCAAAGATTAAGCCGATTTGGGCGATTAAGTAGCGCCATGACCGACTTACACGGTCATTTTTACCTACTAAAAATAAATCTCCCATCAGGCTGACCAAAATCCAAAAGGCCACGACCAATTCAGGTAAGATCGATTGGTATCCCTGCAAGATTTGCTGCAGTTTGATGGGCAATGCCTGGATGAGTTCTGGACTGATCATGGACTTACATTTTTTGTTTTAGGTAGTGCGCCGTAGGATTATCCTTTAACTTAACCATTTCTTCGGGGGTTCCTTCGAAACACAAATGCCCCCCATTTTCTCCCCCCTCAGGTCCAAGGTCGATGATGTGGTCAGCACATTTAACGACCTCCATGTTATGCTCAATGATAATGACCGAATCGCCCTGTTCCACTAAATCATTCATCGCTTTCAATAATTTTTTAATGTCATGAAAGTGCAATCCAGTCGTGGGTTCATCAAAGATAAACAGGGTTTTCCCTTTGTTGCTATTCCCCTTCCCTAAAAAGCTGGCAAGTTTCACACGTTGTGCTTCGCCGCCCGACAAGGAATTCGATGATTGTCCAAGCTTGATGTAGCCCAAACCTACTTGGAAAAGGGGGTCGATTTTTTCAGCTATTCGAGGAGCTTTTTCTTCGAAGAACGGAATACTCTCCTCCACGGTCATATCCAAGATCTCAGCGATGTGTTTGTCCTGAAATTTGATGTCTAAGATCTCTTGTTTAAAGCGTTGGCCATGGCAAGATTCGCAGGTCAATTTAATATCCGCCATGAATTGCATTTCAATGGTGATTTCACCCTCTCCTTGACAGGTTTCACAGCGACCACCCTCTACGTTAAATGAGAAGTGTGCGGGTTTGTATCCTCGGGTTTTGGCCAAAGGTAATTCGGAAAACAAGGCGCGAATCGCATCGTAGGCCTTGATGTAGGTAATTGGGTTCGAACGCGAGGACTTTCCTATGGGCTGTTGGTCCACCATCTCAATGCTCGAAATCTTGTTGGTACTTCCTCCCAATTCCCTGAATCGCCCTGTTTCCTCGGTTCCCAATTGTAGATTCCGCAACAAGGCTGGGTATAAAATTTTACGAATCAAGGTCGATTTACCTGAGCCAGAAACCCCGGTAACCGCTGTCATGATGCCTAAGGGAATCTTGACATCGATGTTTTTTAAATTATTCTCACTCGCTCCCTTGATTTCAATGTGTGCCAAGGCTTTTCGGCGAAACGTGGGAATCTGAATTGTATCTTTGCCTTGCAAGAAACGCAAAGTATGGCTGTCGGTCTTCATGTCTTTTAAGGCCTCGCTTAGGTTGCCTTGGAAACTTAAATTGCCACCATGTCGGCCTGCCTCGGGACCAATGTCAATAATCTGATCTGCGGCTCGCATGATGTCCTCCTCATGCTCGACGACAATCACGGTATTCCCCATCGATTTTAGCATTTCCAAAACCGAAATTAATCGTTCGGTATCTCTTGGATGCAATCCGATACTCGGTTCATCCAGGATGTACATGGAACCGACCAAGGCACTTCCCAAAGAGGTAGCTAATTTGATCCGTTGGAATTCCCCACCCGAGAGGGTAGAGGTGAGTCGGTTCAAGGTCAAATACCCCAAACCTACCCGATTCATATAGTCTAATCGGTTTTTAATTTCGACGAGGATTCGTTTGGCAACTGCTGTATCGGTTTCACTTAATTTCAAGTGATCAAAAAAGTTCTTGACTTTGGAGATTGGCCAGAGTACCATGTCGATGATGGATGCTCCGTCAATTTTCACATAGCCGGCGTCTCCACGGAGGCGTGATCCTTGGCATTCTGGACAGTTCGTCTTGCCGCGGTAGCGAGACAAGAGAACGCGGTATTGAATCTTATATGTTTCTTTTTCGAGGTGGTCGAAAAAGTGAGTTAACCCTGCAAAGTATTTATTCCCCTTCCAAAGCAATTGCTTTTCCTTATCCGTTAAATCCTTGTATGGTCGGTGAATCGGGAAATCGAAATGGATTCCATTGCGTAGTAATGGATGTAGCCATTCGCTCATGCGTTCGCTGCGCCAAGGGGCAATAGCACCCTCGTAGACCGAAAGTTCGTGATCGGGAAAAACCAATTCCGGGTCGAGCCCCAGGACTTTTCCGTAGCCTTCGCAGTTCCGACAAGCCCCATAAGGATTGTTGAATGAGAATAAATTCAAGCTTGGCTCTTCGAAGGCCATGCCATCGAGTTCGAATTTATTGGAAAACGTCTTGCGTTTTTGATCTTGTACTTCGATCCAACAAACCCCATCGCCTTCGAAGTAAGCCGTTTGCACGGAGTCCCCTAAGCGAAAAATGGTTTCTTCGTCGGTGTTTGCGATGAGTCGGTCGATGAGAATAGCGATCTCATTCCGTTTTTTTACCAATTTTTTAAGTCCTTCTTGGTCCTCGACTAATTCTTCCAATTCAAGGATCTCGGAATCTATTTTCAGACGTGTATAGCCTTTTTGAATGAGTAATTGGCATTCTTCGAAAAGGGATCTTTCGGGATGATTCAGTAAAGGTGCCAGAATCAAGACCTTTTTTTGATCGTTTGAAATGATCCAGTCGACGATGTTGGAAACGGAGTCTTTTTTTACCTCTTGGCCAGAAACGGGAGAAATGGTCTTTCCGATGCGCGCGAAGAGGAGTTTGAGGTAATCGTAAATCTCCGTGGTGGTACCCACGGTGGATCGCGGATTTTTGGTATTTACTTTTTGTTCAATGGCAATCGCCGGTGCAACACCTTTGATGTAGTCGACAGCCGGTTTTTCCATCCGGCCGAGGAATTGACGAGCATATGAATTCAAACTCTCCACATACATTCTTTGGCCCTCTGCAAACAAGGTATCAAAGGCTAGCGATGATTTTCCTGAACCCGATAAGCCCGTCACAACAACTAATTTATTTCGGGGAATGGCGACATCAACATTTTTAAGGTTGTGTACGCGAGCACCTTTGATAATGATGTGTGTTTTAGGATCGAGATTTTCGAAATCTTGGGGTGCAGGAGAACTCATATCTCAAAATTATCCTTTAATTTTGATAAACCCAACCATTCGCTTTGGCAATCCTATCAGGTGTGCCAAAGCGAAGTTCGGGAGGAATAAAAAATAATAGCCTTAACTACTTGATAAATGAAATCAACTTTCTTGTTTTTTGCGATTCTATTTAGTGGCCTAAGTTTTCACTGTTGGGCCCAAGACCCGATTGTCATTGCGGAGGAAGGTGCGAAAGGCGACTTAGATGTGGAGCCGGATGTGCGGGATTTGCCTTTTCGTCAACGCCTGCATTTTGGCGGAGGCATCTCGGGATTGAGTTTTGGAAATCCAACGAGTATTGGTCTATCCCCCATGGTAGGTTATTCAGCTACCAACACGACGGTCATCGGGGTGGGAGCAACTTATCAGTATTTTGCTTTTCGTGGATTTACCGCGTCAAATTTATTGGGTCAAAGGCTTTTTGTGCGACAATACGTTCCTGCCTTATCCCAATTGTTGGGTCAAAGTTTTTTGACAGCTCAAGTTGAAAACTTCAGTGATTTGACTAATCCGAGTTACCGATATTCGAACCCGGTTTTGGTTGGCGTAGGAATTGGATCCAAGATTGGAATCAATTTAAATATCATGTATGATCTAAATTATTCAGCTTTCAAAGCCTCTCCCTACGGCTCTGCAATCGTAGTTCAAGTAGGTGGATTTTTCTTTTAAATATTTTAAAACAATTTGCCCTAAAATATTGTCTTAACTATCGAAGAAATTCAGCGATAAATTCTTAATTTCGAATTCATTTATTACTCACATGTCACAAGCCCATTTAACAGAACCTCTTTTAGTTGAGGACCCTAATCGTTTCGTATTATTCCCGATCAAGCATGACGATATCTGGAGATTTTACAAGCAATCGCAAGCCTCTTTTTGGACGGCTGAAGAGATTGATTTACAGCAAGATTTAGCAGACTGGAAGAAATTGAATGACGGCGAACGTCATTTTATTTCCCATGT
>JACCDK010368217.1_pt1 | contig 15858 bp, 17 predicted proteins | sample 7445871 | NCBI WGS metagenome assembly JACCDK01 (sample SAMN15323436, study PRJNA562643) | freshwater metagenome | isolation source: river surface water | place: USA:Blue River Watershed | collected 2017-08-15 | reverse complement strand
GGTCCAACTAGGATTCGAACCTAGGACCCCCTGCTTGTAAGGCAGGTGCTCTGAACCAGCTGAGCTATTAGACCATTCCGTTGAATTGGTCTGCAAAGATGGTAGATTTTTTTATTTTGTGCAAGTCGACGATTAAAAAAATGTTCAATTTTTTGATTTTTTTTGCCCTTCATTGATTATCTGCTTGAATTCCAACATCTTTGCAAGAAAAATTATATGAGCTCTATTTTTACGCTAGACGCCATCGTCAGCCTAATCACCCTCACTTTCCTAGAAATAGTTCTCGGGATTGATAATATCATTTTCATTTCCATCGCCTCTTCTAAATTACATGCACAAGAGCGAGGAAAAGCACGAAATATCGGACTCCTCCTGGCCATGGTTTTTCGTATCATCCTCCTGTTTGGAATCTCTTTTCTCATATCCCTCCAAAAACCTTTTGCACATTTGGATTATGAGTTGGTGAAAGCAGCTCCCTCCGGACAAGCAATCATCCTTTTTGTGGGTGGACTTTTCCTCATTTACAAGGCTACGAATGAAATTTTTGAAAAAATAGAAGGCGGCGAATCACCCCTCGACCCCATGGAAAAACCCAAGGCTACCACCAAAATGGCCAATGTAATCATTCAAATTGCCATTATCAACTTGGTCTTTTCCATCGATTCCATCCTGACAGCCATCGGTTTGTCCGACCAACTGCTCATTATGATCATCGCAGTCGTTCTTTCGGCTATCATCATGATGGCCTTCTCCGGACCTGTTGGAGATTTTGTCAATAACCACCCTTCTTTGCAAGTCCTAGGTCTCTCATTTCTCATTATGATTGGCTTCATGCTCATCGCAGAAGCTTCCCATAATTCAGAACTTAGCATCCTAGGAAACCAAATTGGCGCCATCCCGAAAGGGTACCTCTACTTTGCCATCGCCTTTTCTGTTTTTGTCGAATTTATCAATATTCGGATTAGGAAGAGAGGATGAAAGTGGAGAGTTGAAAGTGGAGAGTTGAAAGTGGAGAGTTGAAAGTGGAGAGTTGAAAGTGGAAAGTTGAAAGTGGAGAGTTGAAAGTGGAGAGTTGAAAGTGGAGAGTTGAAAGTTGAGAGTTGAAAGTTGAGAGTTGAAAGTGGAAAGTTGAAAGTGGAAAGTTGAAAGTGGAAAGTTGAAAGTGAAAAGTGGAAAGTGGAGAGTGGAGAGGTGGGAGTTAAATTAAATTTTAAAAAAACTTTCCACTTTCCACTTTTCACTTTCAACTTATAAGTATATTTGTTCTACATTATCATTAAAAATTACCAGGTTATGGCAACTGAAGAAAAACAACGCTATTCCGCAGATGAATTAAAAGAGTTTGAGGACATTATCTTAAAAAAATTAGAGGAAACCAAAGCAGAATTAACCTATTTGATGGAAGCGATTCGTAAAAAGAATGATTCCGGTACAGATGATACTTCTGGTAACTCTAAAGTTATGGAAGATGGTGCTGATACTGCCGAAAAAGAAAACCTTCATCAGCTTGCTGGTCGCCAACAAAAATTTGCTCAAAATCTTGAAAAAGCCTTGATGCGTATCAAAAACGGTACCTATGGTGTATGTATCGAGACCGGTAAATTGATTGCAAAAGAACGTTTGCGTTTGGTTCCACACACACAACATTCCATAGAGGCTAAATTGAAGCAAAAATAATGGGCTTTTTTGACAATAACCGTTTATTGGATTTATTGACAAATTACCTCAAAACCCAATTTGAAATCATCAAACTGGATATCCAAGAGGCATTAGAAGCATTATTAATCAAGATTTTTAAATTCATCTTTGCCGCTTTTGCCCTCGGAATTGCTTTTTTGTTTATTCTCTTAACCATTGCCTTTGCGCTTAATGAATACCTGGAAAGTTCCTATTTGGGCTTTCTAATCATGAGCATTTTTAGCTTGGTCATCGGTGGGGGATTGTTTTGGTCATTCAAAAAACAAAATACGTTCGAAAAATCAGATTTCGAAGAGCGCACAGAAGATTTTATAAGTTCAACCGATCATGAGTCAGAAACCAAATAGAGAAGCTTTAGAGGCGAAGGCGCAATCTTACCAAGAAGAAATTACACAGACAATTTCTGACATCAAAGAAACCGCTAAAGTAAGAGGTGGACAAATACTTCTTGCCGGAGGTGTGCTTGCAGGTGGTTATTTATTATACACGCTCTTGTCGGGTACAGATAAAAAAGAAAAAAAAGCAAAGGAAAAAGATGAGTCAAAAGAAGGTTCAGCCCTAGGCTCTGTTGTGGCCTCCTATGCATTGGCAATCGCTCTCTCATTGGCAAAAGATAAATTGGTGGAGTACCTAGAGAAAGTGGAAAGTGGTGAGTTGAAAGTTAAAAATTAAATTTCCACTCTCAACTCTCAACTCTCAACTTTCAACTTTCAACTTTCAACTTTCCACTTCCTCCAGCCTCTCCAGGCCAAGAAGATAAAAATGCCATACAATCCCGCCGTTAGGTAAAGATTTTTGGAGCAATACATCATCACATAGAGCGTATCCACTACAATCCAAACCAACCAATTTTCTCGTTTTTGTTGTGCAGCCAAATAGGTAGCCCAAATAGATCCTGCCGTTAGGATACCATCGAAATAAGGATAAGAAACCGAACTTGTGAAGGTTTGGTGGATTTCGCCTATTGCTAAGCCTGCTCCTAAACAGAAAAGAATGCCAAAAAATACAGATTTTGAATTAATGCTTGAAGGCTTCCATTTCGACTCCAATCTCGACCATCGAACAAGGCCATAAATCGCCGATACAATAAAAAATACTTGTAATTCGGCATCTGCTAATAATCTTGCTTTATAAAAAACATAAGCATAAACCATAGAGGCAGCCATGTTAAAATACCAGGCAATGATTTTCTGTTGGGAGGTAAAAAAAACTCCTAACAAAGATAATATAACACCTACTATTTCTAATTGACTCATTTATTCAATTTGTTTTTGTCGAAATACTGACAAAATTCCGAAATTTTACATTGTTCACATAGAGGCTTCCTGGCTACACAAACATAACGGCCATGTAAAATAAGCCAATGGTGAGCTTTAGGGATGACCTCATCTGGAATATGTTTTACCAAGGCCTTTTCCACCAAGAGTGGTGTTTTTGCTGTTTTGGGAACCAGTCCTAAGCGATGAGATACCCTAAATACATGCGTATCCACTGCCATAGCCGGTTGATTGTAAATGACCGATACAATCACATTCGCTGTTTTTCTTCCAACGCCTGGTAAAGTTTGGAGATCTTCTAGTTTTTCAGGTACTTCTCCATTGAATTGATCCATTAATTTTTGTCCCAATCCCAACAAATGCTTTGCCTTATTATTCGGGTATGATACCGAACGAATGTAGGAAAAAATTTCTTCCACCGAACTTTCAGAGAGTGCTTTGGCATCTGGGAAACGGGCAAATAATTTGGGCGTTACTTGGTTGATTCGCTTGTCGGTGCATTGGGCTGAAAGTACGACAGCAATTAATAACTCAAATGGGTTGCTATACTGTAATTCGGTTTCCGCCTCTGGAAAATTGTCAGAGAAATAATTGATTAAAGCCAGTATGCGCTCTTTTTTGTTCATTACCACTGAATTCGAGTGCCAATTGTAAAATTTCTACCCGCAGAAGGATTGTAATATCGCCCTCCGACCGCATTTAAATCTGGGCCCGAAACATTTCGTTCGTCCATTAAATTATCTAAATTTAGCCAAAGGCTAAAGATTTTTTTTCCAAAAACTCGGTCAAAATTGGCCTTTAAATTCCAATACCTATAAGCAGGTAATTGATCGGTATTAGCATCATTTAAAAATAATTTATCGGTAAAAAGGAATTGCGGCATCAGGGTAATGTTCTTTGAAATTTTTGCTTGCGCAAAAAAAGATTGGCTGTAAGGAGCCGTACCCGTCAATTGATTCCCAGCATAATTAGTACTACCTGCAGTATAATTTACGAATTTAAAATCTTGAAAAGTACTTGCTGAATGAATAGAAAAACGCTTTGAGGCCAAGTAATTGATGCTCAGTTCAAGTCCTTTCTGACGCGTATTGCCCACATTTACAAAATAATCGGCACCATCTGCCGTCCTTCGTAGTGAGATACTTTCTTGCAATTCAAACCAATACATGGTAGCATCCCAATTGATTTTAGCAAATTGTCCTCGATACGAGATTTCATGATTCCATCCTTTTTCGGCCTTTAAATCCGGATTCAACACACTGGTTGAGGGTCTGATTTCAGCAATACTGGGTGGCGAAAAACCATGGGCAATTTTAGCCATCAGGCTATGGTGTGTATTGAATTTTTTAACCAATGAAAAGCGTGGCGAAAAAATGGTTTCTGAAGATTGTATGCCTGTGGCCAAATGGTTAATACTTCCTGAAAGGGTGAGGTACCAATTGTTTTGGGTTTGTAAATCGCTCTGCACGAAATAGGTATATTGTTGGATATGGGCATTTTGTTCAATTTGTAAATTGCCTTTTTCTCCTAAATTGTTTTGAAATGTTTGGCTATTAAAATCGCCAGAAAGAAATTCATAGCCTAAATCTGTACTGAAATTTCCCCAATTAGATCTGCTTTTGTATTGTAAAACTCCTCTGGAATGAAAATTGGGTTCGTTTCTGATTTCGTAATTTCGGATTGTTGGATTTTTGATATCGTTTTGTTGATATCCAGCCGATAGGCGATATGCCCAATGTTCATTCCATTGATTGGCTACCGAAAGAGCTGCCTGAAAGGTATTTAAATAAAAAGTAGCTTTTTGATCGATCGCCCCTTTACTCGTACCTGCACCTGGTCGCGCCTGCTTGGGGTTGGCTACAAATTGTGCCAGTGTTAACCCACCTGGTGTTTGGTAACTTAAATTGCCATAATAGCTTAAAAAATCTAAGCTGCCACTGTTTCCAAAATTTTGGTGGTATTGATAATGAAGGAAAAGCTTTTCTACATCAGATTGTTCTCGGTACCCTTTTTGGTGGGTATAGGAGGCAAAAATTCGATGTTGTTGGATTGATTTTCCTAGTTGAATATCCCAAGATTGTTTGTAACCACCCAAACTGTTGTAATGGTGTTGATTGGCAATTAAATGTTGATTATAGGTTGGAGAGGATAGGAGTAGTGTACCCCCTGTACCGGCTCCATATAAACCGCCACTTGGACCCTTGATTACCAGGGCTTGCTGGAATAATTCTGGATCAATAATTTGAAAATAGGTATTGTTTCCCGCGTCGGTCAATGGAATTTGGTTCCAATAAATTTTCACATTTCGAACGCCAAATGGTGCACGTAAAGAGCTTCCGCGAATGGCCAGCCGGTAACTGCCTGGTGAGCGTTCCTCCATTTTGACCCCAGCCGTAGTATTTAAAACGGGCACGAAAGATTGATTGGAATTTAATTTAAATCGAATGGAATCGACTATTTGCAATGCATCTGGATTGGAAAATAAACTCCTTTTTTTTTCAAAAGATTGTACAACTACCTCCGGAAGTTCCTTAGAAATAGTTTGTGAAACCAGGGGAAAATTGAGACAAGATAGCAGGAAAAGGAAGTATTTTTTCAAGGCAAATTTAGAAGAGGTAATTGAAGTACAAAGATGCAATCTTACTTTGGGAAGATGGAATGGTTTTTGATTTAATATTCTCCGATTTGCCTAAATTGATGATGTCATATTCCAATACGATATTGAATTTCTTAAAGGAAATCTCTGCCGCATTTCTGTAACATAAATTATTCTCTTGATTGCTGGATTCATAAGGTATTCCAACATATCTACCATATAAAATAAAATTAGTATAAACTGGTAAAAACAATTTAGATTTAAAACTAAATTTAGTTTTACCAGGAAAATGAATTCCTACTCCACCAGTGAGTCCATGCAATGCATATTTTTCCTCTTCTACATAATTGGTTTTATCTGAAGATATTTTTCTGGCAAAGGAAATGCTGTATAAACTAAGCTCTGGTGAAAAATGAGGTTTGGTAATTTTTTTACGTTGATTGAATTGAATACCAACCTCCATGCTTCCTCCTCTGTAATAGGAACTCAATTGATTCACGTCTAATGAGGGATACATATATTGGGAGTTGGAGGGAGTCTGCGGAATAAATTCATACTTAGCGGGATCTACTTTGGTATCAATGACATTTCCTAAAGTTTTCAGGTCGCCATAAAATAAAAGTGGTGAATTCTTTTTCTGATAATTTAATTGGATGGCAAAGTTTGCCGTAACTTGGTTTTCATACCAATGCAAGGTACTCAAACCAACTCCTGAACGAAGGTGAAATTTTTGACCCTCTAAAAAGAAGGCAATGCATGAAATGAAAAAAAATAAAACTAACTTTTTCATGTTAGCAAATTACCAATATTTTCCTTTTTTCTTAATTGCGAAGAGCAAACCTCTAAAGATAATAAAAAGGTGATTGATAATTGTAGGGAATAATCCAAAATGTGTTTTCAAGACATCAAATCTTTCAGACCAAGATTTTTTCAAATTATTTACAGAGGCTCCACCGGTTAGATAATTTGCAATGGGGTAATCTGTTTTGATACTATTTTTTGCATTTTTAAGACACTTGATTTCCCAATCTACATCTGAACTTAACTTATAATTGGTATTAAAAAGTGGTGCTATTGATTTTTTGGCAATGAAAGATTGGTGACAAATGACCATACCCCATTTAAAATCTCTCCAGCTTGCACGATTAGGTAAGACCTGTGGAGTTAACTCAGACCGAATCCCTAAAATAGTACCATTCAAATCTGTAAATTGGGTTTCACCATACAATACGTCAGGCTTTTTTTCCAAGTCCTGTAAAATGTTAAAAAGCGTATCGGAATTTGAAAAGGTATCACCAGCATTCATAAAAAGTAAATACTCACCAGTAGCCAATTGAATCCCTTTGTTCATGGCATCGTAAATTCCTTGGTCCTTTTCCGAAATGATGTGATCAAAATGGGGCGCATATTGCTGCACAATTTCCATTGTTTGATCTTTCGAAAGTCCATCAATTAATAAATACTCTACGTGCTCAAAACCCTTTTGGGACACCACACTCTGAATTGTTCGTTCGATGAACAAAGCAGCTTGGTAGGTAATCGTTATGATACTGAGTTTTTTAGACATGACGGAGGCAATCTTGGTAAAAATTCAAATGTTGTTGAGCGACTAGTTTTTCTGAATATTCACTTTCAACCTTATTACGGGCATTTTTTCCCAATTGCTCATCTTGTTCCAATACCCACTGAATTCCATTGGCAAAATCATGGGTATCAAAAGACTTGGCTACATAACCATTGATTTGATGGGTAATCATTTCAGGAATTCCCCCCACTTCAAAACCAATACAAGGCGTTCCGCAAGACATGGCTTCCATGATGGTATTGGGTAAATTTTCTTCCAAGGAAGTAGTAACATAACAATCAGATGCTTGATAAATTTGTGCTAATTGTTCACTTGAATGGATGTGTCCAAAATAATGGATGGTTTGTTTAATCTGATCGAAGGGAGCCTTGTCAATAATTTTACCTACAATTCCGATTTGAAAGGAAGTCCTGTTTTCTAAAATTTGGACAGCTTCAATGAATTGCTTAAAACCTTTTTTAGGTGCGTTTGGTCGAACGGCAACAAATAAAAGGAGTGGAATGTTTTCGGGAAGGCCAAGCTTTTGCTTGGCGGTATTTTTGTGCTGAGGCACAAAAATTTGTTCCGAATTCAAGGTATTTGGCAGAGCAATAATTTTTTGATTTTTCAGGATACTGCTTTTTTGGGCACGTGCTTGTAACCACTTGGAGCAAGTAATGATGGACAGATTTTTTTGTTGAAAAGCCTTTATTTTTTTGCTCCAAAGCTGATGTGATAAATCATTTGGATGGGAATATTTGATAAATTCGGTGCAATTTCCGCAGTTTAATTGATAGTTTTCGCAGGCGCCACTGTGGTGACAACCACCCGTAAAAGCCCACATATCATGCAAAGTCCAAATCACTGGCTTGCCAAGTGCACACAACTGCGCAATATTTTTGATGGATAAAAAGCCAAAATTGGTAAAATGAATGTGTATAATATCGGCACTTTGAATAGCAGGGTGCTGGCTTATGTTTTTCCCGAAAAGTCCTGGATTAAATAAAAATCGAATGGATTTATTTTTTTCAAAGGATAAAAAATAGAGTCTTTCAAAAACAAAACGAATAAAATTAAAAGCCTTATCACAAAGGTTTTTGGTTGTTAATTCAATCCCATTTTTTTTTGAACCTTCTTGCACCAGGTGGTGTACCTCTTCACCATTATCTCGCAAAGCTTTTACCAAACGATTGCATGCTATTGCTGCTCCACCATTGGATTGGTGGTAAGAAAGCATCGCAATTTTTGGTGTCTTATTCAAATTATTGTTATTTCTAATCCCTAATCCCTAATCCCTATTCCCTAATCCCTATTCCCTAATCCCTAATCCCTAATCCCTATCTCCTAATTTTACTCACAATCTCAATGGCATTTTTGTTTTCCATAACACCAAATCCCTTTCCCTTCAATATTTCCTCATAAGACTTGGTGTGTAATTCAGTAAACCCATCAGAGAATTCTATTTCTTCCCCTTCGATTTGTAAGGTTCGGTAGGTGCGTTTTCCTTGAAGTTTAATTTCTTCTGGAATTTCGTTGTAATCTATACTTAGCGACCAATTTACATTCGCTTGTGCCAGTTTTAATTTTCCTTTGGCAGTTTCTGCTGTAATTGATTCTACTGTATTTTCAATTACTTCTCCGAAAATCCAAGAAAGCATATCGAAAAAGTGAACTCCAATATTGGTGGCTATTCCTCCAGATTTTTCCAGAACCCCCTTCCAACTTCTGTGGTACCATTTTCCTCGAGAAGTAATGTAATTGAGTTGGATGTCATATACTTTATCTTTCGGACCCGCGGCAATTCTTTCCTTTAAAGCAATAATGCTAGGATGGAGTCGTAATTGTAAAATAGAATAAACTCTTTTACCAGTTTCCTTTTCAATTTCAGCGATAGCATCTAAATTCCAAGGATTTAAAACCAAAGGCTTTTCACAAATTACATCACAACCACTTTTGAGTGCAAATCGAATATGGGCATCATGTAAATAATTTGGAGAGCAAATTGCGATGAAGTCGACCGGGGTTCCTTCTCGTCTTAATTTATCTATATGGCGATCAAACCGTTCAAATTCTGTGAAAAAATCTGCATTCGGAAAATGGCTGTCCATAATTCCAACCCCATCATATGGATCAAAGGCCGCTACTAATTCATTGCCAGTATCTTTTATGGCTTTCATGTGTCGGGGTGCAATGTATCCGGCAGCACCTATTAAAGCAAATTTTTTCATGAGACTCTGGTTACTTGATTTTTTTCAAGTTGGTAAACTTGATTTGATTCTGGACAGGTGGCAAAACCATCCGCATTAAAATCTAATTTATGGCCGTATTCACTGATCCATCCGGTTTGTCGAGCCGGATTACCGACCACGAGTGCAAAGGGTTTTACCTCTTTGGTGACAACCGCCCCTGCTCCGATGAAAGCATATGCGCCAATGTCATTGCCACAAACAATGGTTGCATTGGCACCAATGCTTGCTCCTTTACCCACTTTCGTTTGTAAAAATTGCTCTCTTCGATTGATGGCTGATCGAGGATTAATGACGTTGGTAAACACCATGGAGGGTCCTAAAAATACGTCGTCTTCACATACCACACCTGTATAAATAGAAACGTTGTTTTGAACTTTAACATTATTGCCCAAAATTACTCCAGGAGATACCACTACGTTTTGTCCTAGGTTACAGTTTTCTCCAATTACAGTATGAGTCATGATATGAGAAAAGTGCCAAATTTTGGTACCATTACCGATTTGGGCGCCCTCATCAATCACCGCTGATGGATGTATCATTACCTTATTTTTTTCGGAAGAATTCAAGGATATGTTCAGTTATATAAGCTAATTCTGCACTTTCAATTTCTGTATGAATAGGCAAAGAAAGCACTTCTTTACAAAGTTGACTACTTTTCTCCAAATTGTCAACCACCCGTCCAATTGCTTGAAAGGCTTTTTGCTGATGCAATGGCATGGGATAATAAATCATACTTGGAATGCCTTTACTAGATAAATAGTTTTTTAAATCGTCTCTTAAATTGCCATTCTCACTCTTTACTTTAATTGTATATTGATGAAACACATGGGTAGACGAAGGATTTCTAAAGGGCGTTTCTAAAAGTTCAATGTTTTTCAAATGCTCATCATAAAAATCAGCTGCCTGGATTCTTCTTTGGTTGAAATCGTCAAGATGTTTAAGTTTGACTCTCAAGATACTCGCTTGCAGTTCATCAAGTCGAGAGTTGACACCAATTACATCATGGAAATATTGTTTAGCTTGACCATGATTGGCAATCATGCGAAGTTTTTCTGCTAATGCAGGATCTTTACTGAACATTGCGCCTCCGTCGCCAAAACATCCTAAGTTTTTGGAAGGGAAAAAGGAGGTAGTGCCAATGGTTCCCATACAACCTGCAAATTCAGATGTACCATCTGAAAAAGTATATTTGGCCCCAATTGCTTGAGCGGTATCCTCTACAACGAAGAGATTTTTTTCTTTTGCAAATTGCAGAATTGGTTCCATGTCGGCGCATTGCCCAAAAAGATGAACAGGTGCAATGGCTTTTGTTTTAGGACCAATGGCTGGTATTATATTTTCTAACGTTAGATTGAAGGTTTTGGGGTCTACGTCAACCATAACGGGAGTCAAGCCTAATAATCCAATCACCTCTGCTGTGGCAGCATAGGTGAATGCCGGAACGATAACTTCATCACCAGGTTTTAAATTTAGTGCCATAAAGGCAATTTGTAAGGCATCTGTTCCGTTTGCACATGCAATGACCTTGGCTCCATTCAGGTAGCTTGAAAGTTCATCTTGAAAGGCAGAAAAATGAGGACCTTTTATAAATCTAGTATGTTGTAAGGTGTCTGCAATAGCCCAATCGATGTCCGTTTTTAATCGGTCATACTGCTTTTTGAGGTCCACCATTTGAAGCGGTAATTGTATCATTTTAAAATTTTTCTTCTTCTCTAGCTTCTTTTAATGCTTCTAAATAGCCTTTTCCAAATTTTAAATCAGGCTCCATATAATTTCCTTCTGCCCATTCGTTCCAAGATCGCAAAAAAATTACTTGGTGATTTGGGCTTTTGGTTTTTACCAATTGGAACACTTCTTTCACATGCTTTTTAAATTTTGCAGGTGTGCTATCATGCAAAATATGCCCCTTTCTACCCGATCGAGGTGAATGATCCCAATTGGGAAAAATACTGGGGTATACATTTTCTGCGGCATCTTCTTTGCCTAGGAAAAAACGGGCAGCTTTGGAATAATCTACTACTTGTCCTTTGTTCCACAATAATTTACCTAATTTGGAGCGAAGGGCAGAGAAAAAATCATTTTCTTTTTTGAAGACATGAAACATTCTTGCAGTATTCACCGCATCAAATCCCATGTCGATAAATTTTTCAATATCCTTCACATCGTAGGCATTTGCTACAAAATGGATTCCTTTTAATCCATGGGATTTGGCTAGTGATTGCCATGTTTCAAATAAGAGTTGGATATCTGGAATTCGATAAGGGGAATGGATGTAAAATACCGGTTTATCCTCTATTCGAATGTAACGTTTGTCTTGAAAGGCAGTTAATAAACTATTGAAATGAAGTATATAATCTTCTTTTCCAGGATATAACTGTTCAATTAACATTTTGGAAGTGCCTTCCAAATTAAATTGTTTATCTTCCCAGCTATGGTTGGCCCATCCCAAACAAAAAGGGAAATGAGGTTTACCTGATTCCAATACTTCCTTGAAGGGTAATTCCAATAATCTTTTTCCGTGGCCAAACCAATAGTGCCAATAACAAAAACCATCAATTCCATACTCCTGGGCCAATTTTGCTTGAGCCATTCGGGTTTCTGGAAGACGCAAATCATAATAGCCCAAATCAGCTGGAACCCGAGGTTGGTAATGACCTCGAAAAAGAGGTTTTGCTTTCCCTACATTAGTCCATTCTGTAAAACCTTCTCCCCACCATTCATTGTTTTCTTTGATTGGATGAAATTGGGGTAAATAAAAGGCAATAATTTTGGACATAGTTTGTATTGAAATTTTATTTGCTAGTCGATAATTTAGTTAACAAATGCTTTAAATCTTCTGCTGTTTCAATTGGATTGTACAGTTCTTGGAGATTGCTTGTAAGTGAGTTTATTGGATAATTTAACAAATTTACATCTTTTAAAATACTTATGATTTCCTCCTTAAAGCGATATTTTATTACTTTCGCTGGATTGCCTCCGACAACTGAATAGGCTGGTACATCTTTTGTTACCACTGCTCCTGCTGCAACAATGGCCCCTTTTCCTATGGTTACACCACTTAAAATCAGTGCATTGGTTCCAATCCAAACTTCATCCTCTACAATAATTGGTCCTTTGCTTGTTGCATCAATCGGATTATAGGCTACAAATCTTGACCATATAGGATAGGTTGTTAGTGTTTGCGTTTGGTGATTATTCCCAAGGATAAACCATGCCCCAGGTGCAATGGAAACAAAGTTTCCAATTTTTAATTTTTCCTTATCCTGAACATATAAACTTTGAACCAATAATTCACCGTAACTGTATTTCCCAACCTGAACATTTTCAATGGGGAAGATACGGTCACCTGCCACCGTATAATTGTGAGGATTGAGCTCTCTCCATTTTTTCTTAAAATTTCTTTTTTCGATTTGACGGATGAGCTCCCTGAGTACAGGAATTTTTAAGAATAATTTTTTCAAAATGAATGTTATAAACCAAGATTTTTACGAATATACTTGATATTTAAAAGATTTCGAAGAATTCCGTCTTTGGCGTAAAGTTTTTCATTCCATTCAGGATCAGGATTTATGACTTTCAACAGAAATAAGAAAGAGCAGAGTGCAACCATCCCATTGATAAAAATAGCGTAAATCGTCTGAATGTTGAAATGTAAAAAGTGAATTATGGAAATTTGAAGGATTAAAATAACCAATATTTTTAAAGTTTTTAAAGAGAAAGGATTTAAGCCAAATTTAACTTTAAGGACTATGAATTTTAATAAATTAAACAAACTTACCGAACATAAAATGCTAAGGGAAGTACCAATTATTCCCATTGTTTTTGTTAAATAAAAACTTAAAAATATGTTTACAATGGCTGAAATAATTACAAAGTAAAGATTGTAATGATAAATTTTTGAATAACTGATCGCATGGGTATTCAAACTTGTAACCATGTCAATTAATTTGGCAAATCCTAAAATATAAAAAACCAATATTCCTTGTTGGAAAAGGTCTGTGTGTCCAGACAAATCACCCAAATTTGTAAAAACGCTTAAAATAATGGTGAACAGGAAAGTGCCTGCTAAGAAAAGAGTATCAGATACTTTTTTTAGGAGTTTGTTTAGCTCTTGCAATTCGTCACGCGCAAAATGTTTTGCAATTATTGGAGCAGAAATGGATGAAATCCCCGCCATAGGGATTTCAATAAAACTAGCGATAAAAAAGATAATCGAGTACTTGCCAATGTCTGCCATGGTCCCTAAGCCAGCAAGAGATATGATATCCAACTTGTTGGCCAAAAGGTTAGCCAGGCCTATGAAACCCGATATAAGTGTAAAAGAAAATAAACCTTTGGGTAACTTTTTCCATTGGATTTTTTCTTGAAAGAAATTTTCAAACGCTTTTAATTTACGTACATAGCCAATCAAGGCAATTAAAGCAAATACATAATATAAATTGATGAGGTAGGGAATCGTTTTAACTTGAATGACAGCAAAATAGGTGCCAAGAATCATAAATGGAAAGACAAATTTGATTCCCAAGTTTAATATCAAATTTGGAACGACAGTTCGTTGAAAATTAGCTGATAAATTAGTGAGAAGCGAAATAAGGGCTAGGCAGAAACCTCCCGATAAAATTGTAGTTAAATTTTGATGAAAAAAGCTTGTTTCAAATCCCTTGGATTGTAAAAATTGAAAAAGGGATTCTTCAAAAATGAAAATCAAGCCTATAATTATAGCAGAAAGAATTAACGTAAAAATGCTAGCAATTTTAAATACTTGAGTTGAACTTACCTGTTTCGAATGATGGTATTTGGTAATGATTGCATTGCAACTGAAACCTAAAACCGGACCAGCAAAAACGATTAAACTGTTTATGCCATTGGCAAATCCGTAATGATTTAAATTTAATGGATAAATAAATAACACACTCAAAGCACCAAGGAGTGAACCGAAGGCACTCAGAATAGAATATTTTATGCTTTGGCGTACAACAATTCCCACAATTAAATATGTTTATGGATAATTTCAATCAATTGTTTCGTTCGATGTTCCCATAGGTGACTGGTGAAAATTTTATTTTTACCAGCTTGTCCAATCGATGCTGCAATTTTCGGATTTTTTTCCAAATAAATTAATTTATCAATTAAATCATTTATGTGTTCAAAGGTCACCACCTCTTCATCCTTAATATAAAACTCTTCCAATCCGGGTTTATTATCTGTAACTAAGCAAGTGCCCAGACCTGTTGCTTCAAATAAACGGATGTTGCAGGCCTTTGCTACTTCATCTCCATGAAAATTCAAAGTGGAAACCGATCGAGCCAAGATTTTGTACATGTCGAGTCCCCAACCACCCTTGTGATTATCTTGTTGCAATTGGTAAACCTTCAGTAGATTTTTGAAATTTTTATTTTGGATAATTTCTCTTAGAATGGTTCTTGAAAATGGATTGTACCCAGTATCATAATTTCCTAAATATAATTTAAAATCAATAGGTGCTTGGGTCAGTTGATATAAAAAATCCAATCTTGATTGGTGAACAGGAGAAATGCTGCCAGAAAAAGTGCATGTCTCTGATTTGTGGGTGTCGACAAAATCCAATACCCGGGGATCGAAGGCAAAATGTAAAATTTCAGAGGCGGTACCTATTTTTTGATAGGTATACTGAATGGCATCAAGACAAGTTAAAATCAAATCATAGGATTTATTTTTTTGTACGAGAGGTTTCACAAACCCATCCCAAGCCATAATAAAGCAGTTTTTAGGAGCAATTTGTCGAATATCAGACTCTTCAAATGAATTTGTATTGACTAAAACGACATCTGGTTGGTAATGATTTAATTGTTGTTGTAAAACTTCTAAAGGTTTATTTTTTTCACTTTTTCCAAACTCGTTCAACCATAACTCTTGTAAGGGTTTATGATTAAAAACAATCTCTATAGCCTCAAATTCATCTAATTTGTTTAGCTCAAAAGTTATGGCGTCTGAAATGGCAATAAAATTGTTAAAATAAATTCGATAGGCCTCGTCATATCCTACAGGTTTTTTATGTTCAAATTCCTGATAAATTGTTGGAATGAGTTTTGGAGGAATGGAAGAGATTCTTACTAATTTTAACATGCTACAGGATTTTTTTCAATCGCTCAAGTTCTTCTTTGGAATTTTTATATTCAATAAATCGCTCTGCCAAATGTAAGTATTTTTTTGCAGTTTGCTTTTGTCCGGATTTAAGATGAATCCTGGCCAAACCCAAATAGCTTAAACCTCTAATATCCTTGGTAAACTTTTCCTCAAATGGGTAGAAAGTTGATTTAATGTAAAATGCTTCTGCTTGTTTATATTCTTTTTGGTTTTCTAATATTAAACCCTCTAGGGCATAATAACATCCCTCAAAATATTTATTTCTAGATTTAATTAACTTATTTAGGTAGGGGGCAGCGTCCTCAAAGTTTTTACTGAGTGTTAAAAGTTCAGCTCTTTGTAAAGAAT
>JACCDK011060034.1_pt1 | contig 15859 bp, 12 predicted proteins | sample 7445871 | NCBI WGS metagenome assembly JACCDK01 (sample SAMN15323436, study PRJNA562643) | freshwater metagenome | isolation source: river surface water | place: USA:Blue River Watershed | collected 2017-08-15 | reverse complement strand
GCTACCAGGAGTGGTAGTTCAGTTGGTTAGAATACCGGCCTGTCACGCCGGGGGTCGCGGGTTCGAGCCCCGTCCACTCCGCCAAATAAAAAGCCTAAGTAGTTGATCTACTTAGGCTTTTTTCTTTTCTATTCAGTTTCATCTAAGTATATGATTAATAAGTTTGCACTCACTTATTTTCAATGGTTCCCAGCGATGATGTTCGATTGCGAACAATGATGATCAAAGATATCATGATCTTTTACGAGACAAATTTGCATCGAAGGAAAGACATGACATCGATTCTGAAAAAAATATTAATTGTCACGATACTTTTTGGTTCCCTGATGGTGCAAGGGCAGGACCAGAGTTTGGGGCAAGCCGGGGTGCGTCTTTCCCCGCAAGAACGTGAACGTCTTCAAGCAATTTTGGATAAACCGGTGGATACGAATGCCTTGTTTGCATCACGAATTTTGCAGCATCGGGAGAAGGATCTTGCTGCATATAAGTTAGGGGAGTCTGCGCGCCGTGAAGAAAATCTTCGTTCTTGGGCGGCAGTGGATACCGAAGGCAAGTGGGGCTTATTTGCCTTTTTGGCAGATACAGAAAATCGTGCCGAAGCCTATCGACTAGGTCATGAATTGGCTAACGAGCAAAAATGGCCACCCAGCCGCGTTCGCTTGCGCACCCAGCTGGCACGTTATTACATTGACGACAGCAACCTGAAAGAGGCAGATAAGCTTCTCACCGAAGCTGAAAGTATCTTGCGCAGTGATGTTCGAAATATGCCGTTGCGAGGCGACGCCGCTTTTTGGGTGGCGCGTGCAGAACTTGAGTTTTACATGGCTAAGTCCGTGCTCAATAGGCGTACTGGCCGGTGGCATGAAGGAATTGAAAATGCCAAAATTGCAGCCAACAAAGCCACCGATTTATCCAAGATGATGAGCATGGCGCCCAATGAAAACGCAAAGCATTGGGCTTACGGAACCATGTTGTTTGCCCATGGCTCCTTAGGGCAGCAGCAAATCATGGCTGGTATGTATGCGGATGCGGAATGGACAATGCGCGACGTGTATCAGCGAACCAAGACCTATGGTTTTCCTGAAACTAGCATGCAAGGTTTTTACAACGGTGTTGCTGACTACTACCTCGCTGTAGGTCGGTTTGATGAAGCCTACAAATTCGCGACCATGAGCGAAAAAATAGTGTTGAATCAAGGCTACCAGCCAGGTTCCCCCATGTGGCTTTGGACGCGCATGCGTGTGAACACGGCACTGATCGGATCTGATCAGTGGCAAGAGGCACTGAATGGTTTTGATCTGGTAGACAGAGAAACCGCTCGCTTAGGGCGCGCTCCCCGTGGCGTGCAGACACAGGGTTTGCTGCGGGGTTACGTGTATTTGCGTAACTCTCAATTTGAAAAAGCCTTGCAAATTTTGCAAGCGAATATGAATTGGCATGTCAGCAATTTTGGTGAAGAGCACTATTTCACGGCAGTCAATCGCGGCATGCTGGCGACAGCTTTGTGGAAGAGTGGTCGTCCAGATGAGGCGCGTCAAGAATTTGAACGTGCGGTTCGAAACATGACTGCCCCTGAGTCGTTAACTGGAGATTACGTTGAAGCGGCCATTCAGCAGAAAACCAAACGTTTTATCCTGCAAAGCTATTTGCAATTGCTTGCTCAGACTGCAAACAAAAACGCCAAAGATGCTGAGCTAATTTTCCAAATCGCAGAACAGCTCAATGTCTCCAAAGTTCAGCAAGCGCTTGCCGAAGCTGCTGTTCGTTCCGGCGTGTCCGAGCCAGGTTTGTCGAACATCATTCGCAAAGAGCAAGATGCTAAAAACGAAATTGCCACACTGACGAGTTACATCAGTGGGCAAGGGTCTGAAGATGACAAGCGCCGAAACCCTCAAGTGCTGGCTCAGATGCGTGAGCGTTTGCACGAAATTGACAAAGAGCGTCGGGCCTACAAAGCCCAAATTCAGAAGAGCTATCCAGAATATTTTCAATTGATTCAGCCGAAGTCGCCGAGCACTCAAGACATTGCGAAACAACTTCAGCCTGATGAATTATTCGTTGCCATCATTCCACTCGAGGATAAAACCTATGTGTGGGCGATTGACGCGCAAGGTAAGGTTAAATTTCAAGCTGCCAACTTGTCAGAGGCGGACTTGAAAAAACTCGTCACGCAAACGCGCAAGACGTTGGATGTGGCTGAGCAAGGAAACCGTGCGCCACAATTTGACGTTGCAAGCTCTTACAAAATTTACAAAGAAATTTTGGCGCCTTTCGACGACGAGTTGAAGACCACCAAGCATTTGATTGTTTCCACCTCTGGCTCTTTGGCTCAGTTGCCCTTTGCGGTGTTGCCGCGCAAGCCTGATATCGCGTCACCCGCTTGGTTGATTCGCGATGTGGCGATCAGTCATGTGCCCACTGCTAACGGTTGGCTCGCGCTGAAGCGACTAAACAAGCAGCCTGTCGCACCGCAACCCATGTTGGCTTGGGGGGATCCTGCATTTGATCCCAATGCAGCTGCCAACACCGCTTCTGGAAGTACGGTCCGTTCAGTGGCTGTGACGCGATCGATTGAGGGTGGGCAAGGCAGCATCATGGATGCAGCGACCTATGTCGCTTACAGCAAAATTCCCCCTCTTCCAGAGACCCGTGATGAAGTGTTGCGACTTGCCAGCATCTTGCAAGCGGACCCTCAGCAAGACCTCATCTTGGGACAGGAAGCGACGCGTGGTTCCGTGTTGAAGCAAAGTGCCTCAGGCAATATGGCTAAGAAACAAGTCGTGGTTTTTGCGACGCATGGTTTGTTGGCAGGTGACTTGCCCCAACTGAACCAGCCAGCGCTTGCGATGGCGTCGACCAAAGATCCGAAAGAGTCGCCCTTGTTGACTCTTGAGGATGTGCTGAGCCTGAGGCTCAACGCAGACTGGGTCGTGCTTTCTGCTTGTAATACGGCGGGCGCCGATGGCCGTGCGGAAGAGGCTTTGAGCGGTTTGGCGCGTGGTTTTTTCTATGCAGGCAGTCGCAGTTTGTTGGTGACGCATTGGGCGGTTGAATCGGTCAGCGCCATGAACTTGACGACAAAAACTTTTGCGGCTTACAAGCAAGACACGCAAATTCGCCGTGCTGAAGCTTTGCGTCAAGCGATGCTGGAGACCATGAAAACTGCAAATTTTGCGCATCCAACCTATTGGGCTCCCTATGCTTTGGTGGGCGAGGGTGGTCGTTAAAAAAGCCGAGTGCGAGGTGATTCACCTCTTTTCAAAAAATGGTCGGCCATGGCTAAGTCATGCAGGGAATTTTGGGGCACTGACAACTATTCAAATAGTCAGCGCTCTAGCTACTTACAATTCAACGCATGCAAGCCAATGCCACCATTTTTAAAGCTTATGACATCCGTGGTGTCGTTCCCTCCACGCTCAATATTGAAGTTGCTGAAGCCTTAGGAAGAGCCTTTGGCTCCCATGCGGCAGCGTCTGGTGAAACCACCGTGGCGGTTGGACGTGATGGTCGTTTGAGTGGTCCCTCCTTGGTCCAGGCCTTGATCCGGGGCTTGGTCTCTGCTGGAATACAAGTGATTGATGTGGGTGCTGTGACCACACCGATGTTGTATTTTGCAGCGAGCACGCTGTGCAATAGCGGCATACAAGTCACGGGTAGTCACAACCCCAAGGACTACAACGGTTTCAAAATGGTGTTGGGTGGTCGTGCGATTTACGGCGATGAAATTCAAAGCTTGCGCGCGATCATGCAAACCGAATCCTGGACGCTCAAACCCGGCGGCTCCGTCAAACAAGTAGATGTCACCGCTGACTACGTGGCACGCATCGTCGGCGATGTGCGCCTGAGCCGTCCGATGAAGGTGGTGGTCGATTGCGGCAATGGCATTGCCGGTGCGACAGCGCCAGCCATCTTCCGTGCGCTGGGGTGTGACGTGGTGGAGCTGTTCAGCGAAGTCGACGGCAATTTTCCCAATCACCATCCTGATCCCAGCAAACCTGAAAATTTGAAAGATGTGATTCAAGCGCTCAAAACCACTGGCGCTGAATTGGGTTTGGCTTTTGATGGCGATGGCGATCGTTTGGGGATCGTCACTCAACAGGGTGAGACCATCTATCCCGATCGCCAAATGAGCTTATTTGCGCAAGACGTGTTGTCACGCGTGCCGGGCGGCACGGTTGTATTTGACGTGAAGTGTTCCCAGCGTTTGGCTCCCGCCATTCGCGAAGCGGGGGGGCAGGCAATGATGTTCAAGACCGGTCATTCGCTCATCAAAGCCAAGATGAAAGAGGTGGATTCACCGCTGGGTGGTGAGATGAGCGGCCACATCTTTTTCAAAGAGCGTTGGTACGGTTTTGACGATGGCACCTACGCGGGTTGTCGGTTGCTTGAAATCGTCAGCCGCAGTCCCGATGCCAACGCGGTCTTGAACGCGTTGCCCACCAGCTTCTCTACGCCTGAACTGAATGTGGGTTGTGCAGAGGGCGAACCCCACCGCCTGAGCGCAGAGTTGCAACAGTTGGTGGTCTCTGGTGGTTTGCCTTCACCCGAGTTCAACCCAGAAGCTTGTGTGATTGATGGTTTGCGCATCGACTGGTCTGATGGCTTTGGTTTGATTCGTGCCTCGAACACCACCCCTGTGCTGGTGCTGCGCTTTGAAGGACAAACCACACAAGCCTTGGCGCGCATTGAGCACGACATGCTTGCGCTGTTGCGTCGCGTCAAACCCGACGCCCAATTTCAAGAGGCTGCGCATTGACCGTGCGTGTCGATTCAGCGCCGTTGAAGGTGCTCATCGTCAAGCTCTCGTCGCTGGGCGATGTGGTGCACGCCATGCCAGCGGTGATGGACATCCATGCCGCATTTCCTAACGCACAAATTGATTGGGTGGTCGAGCGGGGCTTCGCACCTTTGGCTTCGCGCTGCACAGCGGTACACCGTGTGATTCCCTGTGAGCTGCGCCGATGGCGCAAAGCTTTTTTCAATACCGACACGCGCGTGCAAACACAATCTGAGTGGCGTTCGTTCAAAGCCGATCTTCAACGCGAGGCCTATGACGCGGTGATCGATTTGCAAGGACTGACCAAATCGGCGTTGGTGTCTTGGTTGGCTCGCACCACGCCGCATGGCAAACGCTATGCCTTGGCCAATCGCACCGACGGCTCTGGCTATGAGCGCCCCACGCGTTGGGTGGCGGATGTGGCTGTGTCTATCACGCCGCACATCCACGCGGTGGACCGCAGCCGTGTGCTGTGTGCCCAAGCGCTGGGGTATGCGGTTCCTTCATTGCCCAATTTCGGATTGGGTCAAGCAGCAGCGCAGCGCAAACCCTCTGTGGTGCTGGTGCATGGAACGTCGCGTGCCGACAAAGAATGGCCGCTCAATCATTGGTATGAACTGGGTTTGCGTTTGAAGCAAACGGGGTTCAATGTGGTTTTGCCACATGGCAATAAAGCTGAGCGCGTTCGCAGCGAGGCCTTGGCCGACATGCTGCCAGGTGCTGTGGTGTGGCCCCGTTGGTCACTGGATCAACTCACCACTGAAATGGCGCAATGCACAGGTGTGATCGGTGTGGACAGCGGCTTGAGCCACATTGCTGTTGCCTTGGATTTACCGCATGTGCAGATTTACAACTTTGACACAGCCTGGCGCACTGGGCCTGAAGGTTTGACACATCAGTGCAGTTTGGTGGACTTTCCCACGCCATCGGTCGATGCAGTTTGGCAGGCTTGGCAGCGGTGTCTGTTGGCTCGGGAGCGCGCGTGAGCTTGCATTTTTATAGCCTCCTCATGTGGGCCTTGCAGCCCTTGCTGCGCCGCAAACTTTTGCGTCGTGGGCGTGATGAGGAAGGGTATCTTCACGCCATCGATGAACGTTTTGGCTACTACGCCAAAGCACCCTCGAAGGGTTATGTCTGGATTCATGCAGTGTCTCTCGGTGAAACACGTGCGGCGGCAGTGTTGTTGCAGGCCTTGCGAACGGCTTATCCAGAGCTCCGTTTGTTGCTGACACATGGCACCGCCACTGGGCGTGCGCAAGGTCAGAGTTTGCTTCGTGAGGGTGACGTGCAAGTGTGGCAACCCTGGGACACACCAGGTGCGGTGCAACGCTTTTTGCAACATTTTCATCCGCGGGTCGGCATTGTTTTGGAAACTGAGTTGTGGCCCAACTGGGTTGCGCAGTGTCAACAAGCACAAGTGCCGTTGGTGTTGGTGAATGCCCGGATGAGCGAAAAGAGCATGCGCCAAGCGCAACGCTTGTCTTGGTTATCGCGTCCCGCTTATCAAGGCCTGTCAGCGGTCCTGGCGCAAACGCAGGCCGATGCTGACCGCTTGCAAGCTCTGGGTGCTGAGGTCAGCGCGGTGATGGGCAATATCAAATTTGATGCCAAACCCGATGCCGCACAACTGGCCCAAGCGTTGGTGTGGAAACAAAAAATCCGACGGCCCGTGGTGCTCTTCACTAGCTCGCGCGAAGGTGAAGAACAAATGTGGTTGGACACCTTACAGGCGTTACAGCAACACCTCGCTGCTGATGACATTGATCCTGCAGAAACTGTTCAATGGTTGATCGTGCCGCGACACCCGCAACGTTTCGATGAAGTGGCTGCCTTGATTGAACAAAGGGGTTGGGCAGTCGCGCGCCGCAGTGCTTGGGCAGATGGCCCTGATGGAACCGCGAGTCGCACCATTTGGTTGGGCGACTCATTGGGCGAAATGGCGTTGTACTACGGCCTGTCAGATGCCGCCTTGCTCGGCGGTAGCTTTGCGCCTTTGGGTGGGCAAAACTTGATTGAGGCTGCAGCTTGTGGTTGTCCCGTGGTGATGGGTCCGCACACCTTTAATTTTGCAGAAGCAGCGCAGCTGGCTGAAGAGACAGGGGCCGCAGAGCGCGTGGCGGACATGGCTGAAGCCGTGACCACGGTTATGCGAATGGTGACGTCAGCTCCCGATGAGAATGTGCACGTTCAAGCGTGTCTGGCATTCACTCAAGCCCACCGGGGTGCAGCGCAGCGCACCGCGGATGCGCTACGGCCCTATTTGAAATGACTGTGCTTTAGGGCGCCAACAACGCGTTGATCGGTTGCAGATCTTCAGGCGTCAAGGTGCCAGTGGCTTGACGTAATTTCAAGTTGCCTACCAATACGTCATAACGCGCCTTGGCCAAGTCACGCTTGGTTTGGTAGAGCTGGCTTTGTGAATTCAGCACGTCGATGTTGATGTTCACGCCTACCGAATAACCCAGTTTGTTAGCGTCCAATGCGCTTTGGCTGGAGGCTTCTGCGGCTTCAAATGCTTTGACTTGGCTCAATCCAGCGACCAAGCCAAAGTAAGCGGTTCGTGTGGCTTGTGCGGTGGCACGGCGTGCATTTTCGTAGTCGGAGCGCGCTTTGTCTTCCAGAGCCGACGCTTCTTTGATTTTGTACATGGTGCTAAAGCCAGCGAAGAGTGGGACGTTCAGCACCACAGCAGCAGAAGGGTTGAAGATGTGTGAACCAGAGGGACTGGTCGCGCTTCCGTCCACGTTGCGAACACCTGCGTAGGCAATTTGTGCATCAAGGGTGGGTTTGTGTCCTGCGGTGGCTTTGTTCACTTCTTGTGCGGCAATTTCTAAACCAAGTTGCGCTTGTCGCACCGCAGGGCTGGTTGATTCAGACTGCGCGACCCACACATTGACGTCATCTTTAGGTGGCTCGATCAGCTGTGTGGCATTGGCTAAGCGTTTGGGTTTGGCATCGCTCATGCCTGACACCAAGTTGAGGGCCAAACGTTTGATGCGCAAGTCGTTCTCTGCAGCAATCTCTTGTGCTTGCGTCAGGTCAAAGCGGGCTTGTGCATCGCGAACCCCCGTGATGGTGGCAGTACCGACTTCAAAGTTGCGTTTGGCAGAAGCCAGTTGTTCACCCACGGCTGCTTTTTGCGCTTTGACGAGGGCCAGGCTGTCTTCGCTGGTCAGGACATCAAAGTAAGCCTGAGACACGCGCACCAGTAAATCTTGTTCAGCGGCTTCATATTGCGCAGCAGCTTGCTGAAGCAAATGGCCCCCTTGACGGTAAGCTGCCCATGCGGCGGGTCGGTAGATGGGTTGCACCATGGTGATGGCACCCACACCGGTGCCAAACACACGCGGATTAGGAGAAATGGGCCAGGGTGTGCCGCTGTCGTTGCGACCATCAAAGTAAGTTCGCGTTGCACTTGCCGACAACGTGATGTTGGGCAAGATGCCACCCAGCGTTTGATTGGCTTTGGCCAAGTTGGCTTCAAATTGTGCTTTGGCAGAAATGAAGCCCGCGTCGTAACCCCGTGCTGCGTCGTAGATTTCAACCAAACTTTGCGCTTGGGCGTTGGAAGCGAGGGCCAACACCACGGCCGCAGTCAGGGGGAGTCGACGAAACAAAGCGCGAGTGACGGACATGCAGTTCTTTCAAAAATCAATCAATAGGTGGGCACAGAGTGATCCACTTGCGAAGACCACGCGTGAATGCCGCCCGCGACATTGGCCACATGGCTAAACCCGTGTTGCACCAAGAACGCGGCCACTTGCATGCTGCGCCCACCGTGGTGGCATAACACCGCAACGGGTTGCTCAGGGTTCAACTCTTGCAATCGCAGCGGGACCGTGTTCATGGGGATCGGCAAGAGATCAAACCCGTCAGCTTTCACGCAAGCGGTTTCAACTTCCCATGCTTCACGCACATCAAGGACCACGGTCTTGCCATTCGGTGCTTGAGAGGCGATCCATGCAGCGAGCTGCGCGGGTTGAACTTGGTCAATCATGCTGTCTTTTTAGAACTTAAAGCGCGAGGGCTCGGTAAAGCCTTGCAAACGTGGGGCTGTGTGATCCCACAAGGCTTTGGCGTCCCATGCGGCTTCAGCCGTGCGCGTGAACAAGGTGGCTGCCATGACATGGCCTTCACCCACGATGGCAATCAAATGGCCACCCACTTTGAGTTGCTTCAACAAACTTTGGGGGACTTCTGCCACCGAACCACCGAGCACGATGGCGTCAAAAGGCGCATCTCCGGCTGCACCTTGGCTGCCATCGGCCACACGAACGTCGACGTTGGTGATGCCTGCGCGTTGCAAGTTGTTGCGGGCATTGCTGGCCAATTCGGGGTTGATTTCCAAACTCACCACGCGCTGAGCACGACCTGCCAACAAGGCGGCCAGGTAGCCGCTGCCCGTGCCGATTTCCAACACCTTCTCGGTCCCAGTCAGGTGCAGGTCATGCATCAAACGGGCGGCCACACGGGGAGGCGCCATGCTTTGGCCGTGGCCCAGTGGAATGTCGGTGTCGGTGTAGGCCAGGGCTTGGTAAGCCTGGGGCACGAACAGCTCGCGTTGGACCTTGGACAACACAGCCAAGACTTGGCTGTCAAGCACCTGCCAAGGACGGATTTGTTGTTCAACCATGTTGAAGCGGGCTTGTTCTTGCATATTCATCTCAAAACTCCGAAATCATTCAATTAATGCTGGACAAAATTTTAACGGGCGAGGCTGTCAGAGCCTGACGACCATTTGCGTTTCAGCCATTCGGCCAAATCGTCCAGATAGCAATAGACCACTGGAACGACGACTAAAGTAAGCAACGACGAGGTGATCACACCGCCAATCACAGCTTGTCCCATGGGCGCGCGTTGCTCTGAGCCCTCGGACAATGCAAACGCCAAAGGGACCATGCCGAAAATCATGGCTAAGGTGGTCATCAAAATCGGGCGCAAACGCACCTCGGCGGCCAGTAGCAACGCGTCGTGGCGGCTCAGACCCGGTTTCAGGGTGCCGTCGGGTTGTACTTGGGGCTCGCGTGAGCGGATGGCAAAGTCGACCAACAGAATCGCGTTTTTGGTGACCAAACCCATCAGCATGATCACCCCGATGACTGAGAACATCGACAGGCTGGAGCCAAACATCAACAGCGCCAGTACCACACCAATGAGGGTCAAGGGCAGGGCCGTCATGAGGGCCAAGGGCTGCAAAAAGCTTTTGAACTGGCTGGCCAGAATCATGTAGATGAAGACCACCGCCAACACCAAGGCCGAGATGGCGTAGCCAAACGACTCTTGCATGTTTTTGGTGGACCCGCCAAATTGGTAGCGGTAGCCGGGCGGCAGTTGGATGCTGTCCATCACTTTGCGGATGTCGGCCGACACCTCACCCGCAGAGCGGTTGAAGACGTTGGCGTTGAGCGCTACTTCGCGCATCAAATCGCGGCGGTTGATTTGGTTGGGGCCGGTGCCTTCTTCCACTTTGGCCACTTGGTTCAAGCGGGCCACGCGCGGGCTGCCGTCGGCGTTGGTGCCGAGTGTGAAGGGCAAGCGTTCGAGGTCTTGCATGGCGTTGCGGGCGGAGGGGGCTAAGCGCACGTTGACGTCGTAGGTTTGGTCATCTGCCGCGCGCCAGTTGGTCACGGTTTGGCCGGCCACCAAAATGCGCAGCTGATTGCCTACGCTGCCCAAAGACAAACCCAGATCGTTGGCGGCTTCGCGTTGCACCTTCACCTCAATGGTGGGTTTGTTGGGTTTGACGCTCGAATCCAAATCGACCAAGCCTGGGATCGTTCGCAATTTTTCCATGGCTTGTGTGGTCAAGCGCTCGAGCTCCCGCAAATCGCTGCCTTGCAAGGAGAACTCCACTTGTTTGTTGCCCCCCACGGTATCGAGCAAGCCCACATGTGTCACGGTGATGCCAGGCACTTGGCGTAAGCGCTCTCGTAACACGGAGGACATTTGGTCCACATTGCGTTTTCGGTCTTTGCGGTCGACCAAGCGCACATAAATATTGGAATAAATCTTCCCGTTGGCAGAGCCGGTGTTGATGGTCGACAGGGTGTAACGCACCTCGGGGAACTCACGGATGATGGATTCGACCTGTTGTGCCTTGGATTCGGTGACCTCGAGCGACGAACCCACGGGCGTGTAGAAGTTGACCGAGGTTTCTGAGAAGTCGGCCTTGGGCACAAACTCGCTGCCTAACAGCGGCACCATGACAATGCTCAACACAAATGTGCCAATGGCCAAACCCACCGTGGCGCGCTTGTGGCTCAATGCCCATTTCAAAATGTGTTGGTACAGCACCACCAGTTTGTCGGTGGTTTCTTCAAACCAAGTGGTGATGGGCGCAATGGTGCGGTCGTAAAAGCTATTGGAATGGCCATGCTCGCCATGGGCGTGGATGGTGGGGTCATGCCACACCGACGACAACATGGGGTCGAGCGTGAAGCTGACAAACATCGAAATCATCACAGCGGCCACGATGGTGATGCCGAACTCGTGGAAGAACTTGCCAATGATGCCGCCCATGAAACCGATCGGCAAAAACACGGCCACGATGGACAAGGTGGTGGCCATTACCGCCAAGCCAATTTCTTGCGTACCGTCCATCGCCGCTTGGTAAGGCGCTTTGCCCATTTGCACATGACGCACGATGTTTTCGCGTACCACGATGGCATCGTCAATCAGCAAGCCCACGCACAGCGACAAGGCCATGAGCGTGATCATGTTGATGGTGAAACCAAACATGTACATGAACAAAAACGTGCCGATGATCGCAATCGGCAAGGTCAACCCGGTGATGACGGTGGAACGCCAAGAGTTCAAGAACAAGAACACGATCAACACCGTCAGCAGTGCGCCCTCGATCAGGGTTTGGCGCACGTTGGCCACGCCCACACGGATTGGGCGAGAGCCGTCTTGCACTGATTCCAAGCGCACGCCAGCAGGCAACTGCGACTTCATCTCGGCGACGGTTTTGTTCAAGCCATCGATCACGTCGATGGTGTTTTCGTCTTGCGCTTTTTGCACCGTCATCAACAAGGTGCGTTGGCCGTTGTACAGCGCCAAGCTCTCGACCTCTTGAGCGCCGTCGTTCACACGGGCCACTTGATTCAAGCGAATGGGGGTGGTGTTTTTGCGCGCAACGATGATTTGGCCAAAGTCTTCGGGCCGCATCATGCGGCCCTGAATTTGGATCACGCGGTCTTGCTGCAGGGAGCGCAAGCTGCCCACCGGCAGATCCTGGGTTTCGCTTTTCACTGCATTCACCACTTGGTCGGCGCTGACGCCCAAGGACTCCATGGCCTGCGGGTTCAGATACAAATTGATTTCGCGTTTGGTGCCCCCCACCAGCGACACCGAGCCCACACCGCGCACGTTTTCTAAACGTTTTTTCAACACCTGGTCGGCCCAGTTGGTCATCTCGACAGCAGACATCGCTTGGCCGCCCTGGGGTGTGTCAGGCACCACGGCCAGCGACCAGATGGCGCGGCTGGAGGGATCAAAGCGCAGCACCTTGGGCTCTTTGACATCGGTGCGCAGTGTGGGGCGAATGGCTGCTACTTTTTCGCGCACATCGTCGGCACCTTTGCGGCCATCGATGTGCAACTGAAATTCAATCACCACCACCGACATGCCCTCGTAGCTGCGCGAGGTCAGGGCGTTGATGCCTGCGATCGAATTGACGCCCTCTTCAATTTTTTTGCTGACCTCGCTCTCCACAATCTCGGGCGAGGCACCGGGGTATTCGGTGGTGATCACCACCACTGGAAAGTCAATGTTGGGGAACTGGTCAATCTTCAAGCGCTGGTAAGAGAACAGGCCCAGCACCACAAAGGCGAGCATGAGCATGGTCGCGAAGACCGGATTTTTTAGACTGATTTTGGTGAACCACATGGTGAATCGACGTGGTGCTTAAGGGGCAGAAATGGCCGGGGCTGGCACTGAGGCCACAGGTGTGGATGAGACCGCGGTATAGGTCACCTTCAATCCTTCGCGCAACGCACCCACAGAGCCTTTCAGCACGATGCTGCCTTCCGCCAACCCTGTCACGCCCACCAGGGGTTCAGACTCGGGACGCGCCATGTCCATGCCACGCACGCCCAGCGTGACGGTCTTGTGCACCACTTGCTGTTGGTTGCCGACAGTCTCCACGACTTGCACATACGGTTGCGCGCGATCAGTGCGCACGGCGGACAGTGGGATTGCCATCACGCGGCTATTGCCCATGCCCAGCAGCCCTTTGGCAAACAGGCCGTGGCGTAAGCCTTCGGGTTTGTCGAGGCCCAAATAAATCATCACGCTGCGGCTACCGGCTTGGGCGCTGGGGCTGATGCGTTTGACCTTGGCTGCAAAGGGTGTGGGGCGATCTTCCACTTGCAACGAAGCCACTTGGCCTACGCGCACATCCAGGGAGTCACTGGGACTCAACGGCACTTCCACCTCGAGTTGACTCAGGTCCACCAGCTCCAGCAGCTTGGCATCCACGCCTACACGCTCGCCAGGTTGTGCGCTGCGCACCGCGATGACACCCGAGAAAGGTGCCACCAAGGTGGCATCGTCGAACGCTTTGCGTGACACATCGGCACCCGCCATGGCGGCCTTGTGGCTGGCCACGGCCCCTTGGTAATTAGCCGACGAGGTGTCTAAGGCATTTTTAGAAATGAAGCCTTGGTCGATCAACGAACGGTTGATGTCCCATTGACGCTGTGCAATTTCCATTTGCGCCTTGGCTGCTTGCGCTTGTTCTTGGGCTTGCAACCAGCGACGTTGGTACTCGGTCGGGTCAATACGGGCCAACACCTGGCCGGCTTTGACAGCATCGCCTTCGCGCACCAACACTTCTTTGACCTCGCCTGCCACGCGCGCTTTGATGACGGCGTAGTTCAGTGCTTTGACAGTGCCCGAGATGGACAAGCCTTGGGTGATGTCGCGCAACTCAGTTTGGATGACGTCGGTGCTAGCCAACTCAATCTGAGTTTGCAACGCGACAGGGGCCGACGCGGCAGCTTGTTGTGCGCGTTTGTTACTCATGGCGCGCCACACGCCCGCCACCAGGGCCAACACGATGACGCCAATCACGATCCAGCGGGGTTTGATTTTTTTCATGGTTTGCTTTTCGCGGTCATGCCGTACAACAACAGGTCGACTTGCATGTGAATGAACTGTTCAGGGTCCATGATGTGGGCCGACGCAGCGCACGCGCCCATGGAGTGTTTCCACATCATCAAAAAAATCATCGGAGCCACCACGGTGTGCACCGCTTGGTCGGTGTCCAATGGCCGAAATTCGCCGCTTTGGACTCCGCGATCCAAGATGCGGCGGATCAAGGCGTTGCCAGGTTGGATCACCTCGGCTTGGTAGAAATTGGCGATTTCCGGAAAGTTCTGCGCTTCGCTGATCACCAGCTTGGTGATGCCGCTGACGCGCGTTTTGCCAATGCGTTCCCACCACGACACCAAGGCGTAGCGCAGCATGTCTGCGCTTGAGCCTTGGAAGGTGTTGAATTCTTCGTTCCATGCGGGAAACTGATTAGCAATGTTCTCGCGCACCACAGCTTTGAACAGGTCTTCCTTGCTTTGAAAATACAAAAACAAGGTTCCTTTAGAGACACCCGCACGAGCGGCCACTTCTTCGACGCGTGTGGCAGAAAATCCTTTTTCAACAAACAAATCCAACGCGGCATTCAACAGCTCGCCTGGCCGAGCTTGTTTGCGGCGTTCGCGTTTAGGCGCTGTTTCTAGCAATGCAGAGTCAAGGATGGCAGACACGGATAATTGCTTAATGACTAATGGGTTATTAATGTAGCAGTTTCAAAATCAGGGTGAAGGTCTCAACCCTAAAATTACCTCCCTATGACGACATCTCAATCCAACGGCTCCGATACCAAAGTCATCACTTTGGGGGGAGGTTGCTTTTGGTGCACCGAAGCCGTGTTTGTCAGGGTAAAAGGTGTGTTGGATGTGGAGTCTGGCTACTGCAATGGCCATACCTTGAACCCCACCTATGCCCAAGTCTGTTCAGGCGACACGGGGCACAACGAGGTCGTCCGTGTGGCGTTTGACCCGCAACAGATCAGCTTGCAAGAGTTACTTGAAATCTTTTTTGTGATTCATGACCCCACCACCTTGAACCGCCAAGGCAACGATGCGGGCACGCAATACCGCAGTGGGATTTATCTGAGTGATGAGGCTGACCGTTCAGTGGCTGAACAGGTGTTAAGTGCAGTCAACACAGCGCTCGCAGGTCGTGTGGTGACTGAGCTAGAGATGCTCAACAACTATTCCCCAGCTGAGGACTATCACCAAGATTATTTTGAAAATAATCCAAACCAAGGCTACTGTGCATTTGTGGTGGCACCCAAGGTGCAAAAGTTTGTGAAGACGTTTGCTGACAGGGTGAAGCATGACTGATGCCAGTCGTTGGATGCCTCTCGTCACTCGCCTGCGATTGATGCACCGTGCCATGCTGGGATTGCTCCTGGCCCTGGTGTTGGTGCAAACCGTCGGCGTGTTGCACCGTGTGGCACATGCCCAGCAAAGTGCAAGTGCCGGCGCACTTGGGGCCGCTGATGCCACGGGTGGATTGGCTGCTATTTGGGGCGAGCACAGCACATCGGCCGAATGCCAATTGTTTGACCAAGCCTGTCCCGATCTGCTGCACATGTCGCAGGGGGTCTGGCCCATGCCGTTGGCCGAAGCCTGTTGGACAGCGGGGGTATTGGCAGAACGCTTTGCGCTGTTCGAGCGCTTCTACGCGGCCAGAGGGCCACCTGTTTGGCATTGACTTGACTTTTCTCGCGTTCAGGCTCGCGGCCTGACGTCGTCATTTCTTTGTTAGCAGGACATTCCATGAAATACATTTTTCAGCGCAGCGCTGTGGCCGCTGCGACGTACACCTTGTTGGGTGCAGGTTGGGGGAGCGTTGGGGCCCAAACGTTGGAGGCAAATGACGCGCACCACTTGGATGAAGTCACCATCACCGCGCGTTCTTTGGAGCGGCGTGACTTGATGGTTCCCGCGCAGCAGCTGTCGGGTGCCGCGCTCACACAGCGCCAAGGAAGCACCTTGGGCGAAACCCTCGACAACTTGC
>JACCDK010266023.1_pt1 | contig 15876 bp, 18 predicted proteins | sample 7445871 | NCBI WGS metagenome assembly JACCDK01 (sample SAMN15323436, study PRJNA562643) | freshwater metagenome | isolation source: river surface water | place: USA:Blue River Watershed | collected 2017-08-15 | reverse complement strand
CGTGATGCAAATTATCAGATTCTATCAGCTGATTATTCCCAGATTGAATTGCGGATTATGGCTGCTTTTGCCAAAGATGAAGCAATGTTGAATGCATTCAATCAAGGTATTGATGTTCACAAGGCTACAGCTGCCAAGGTATTTAAAGTTGGCCTTGACGAAGTTACCTCGGAGCTACGTCGCCGCGCCAAAGCGGTTAATTTTGGAATTATCTATGGGCAGTCGGCCTTTGGACTTGCCGGATCACTCGGTATTTCGAGAACCGAAGCAAAGGAGATTATCGATCAATATTTTGTCGAGTTCCCGAATGTCAAGTCGTACATGGATGCAACGATTACTCAAGCACGTGAATTAGGATATGTGGAGACGGTTTTAGGTAGACGACGTTATTTGCGTGACATTTTATCTTCCAATATGAACGAGCGAAGTTTTGCGGAACGAAATGCCATTAATGCGCCCATTCAGGGGTCTGCAGCAGACATGATTAAAGTTGCGATGATTCAAATTCAATCGTTTATTGAGCGGGAAAACCTTAAATCACGTATGATTTTGACGGTACATGATGAATTGGTTTTTGATGCTCATGTAGATGAAATTAATTACCTTCGCACCAAAATTAATGAAATTATGTGTCAGGCCATGGATTTAGGCGTGGCCATGGAAACGGGTATCGGGGTTGGTATGAATTGGTTGGAAGCCCATTAATAGCTAAGTTTTGAAAATATCGATTGCACTTTGTACCCTTAATGGAGAAAAATTTCTCCGAACGCAGCTGAGTAGTTTTGTGGACCAAACCATGCGGGCCGACGAAATTATTGTCTGCGATGAGGGATCCACCGATCGGACATTGGAAATTTTAGAGCAATTTGCGGACCGACTTCCCTTGGTGATTCACCGCAATCCGGAACGTTTAGGTACTTATCAGAATTTTCAGAAGGCTTTATCACTTTGTACAGGTGATTATATATTCCCTGCCGATCAAGATGATTACTGGGATCACCAAAAAATTGAACGAATTTCGACCTATTTTAATCACCACGATCAAGCCGAAGTAGTATTTACAGATGCCTTGTTGGTAGACGAATTTGGTCAAATTTCTGGAAAGAAACTATGGTCCACCTTCCGCTTTCGTGAGCAGCAACAGCGGGAATGGCGTGCCGGTAAATCGTTAGATATTTTATTAGATGGTAACCGGGTCACAGGGTGCACCTTGGGTATTCGTAAACGGTTTTTAGATAAAATAACCCCTTTCCCGACCAATTTACCTAGCTATTTCTTGCATGATGCCTGGATGGGTATTTCGGCTGCCTTGGAAAATCGAATTGATTTTATTCCCGCTACCTATGTTCAGTACCGCTTACATTCGGAGCAACAAGTAGGCGTGAAAGGAAACCCCGGGATACCGCCCACACTCTGGGAGCGTATGCAACGACCGCACGAAGATAAGGTCGGACCTTACCGAAAAAAATTGGAGTATTTAGTGGCTCTTCGCGATGCGGTAGCGGTTAAATTTCCAAATCAGCGGTTTGAGCCGTTGGACACCCGCATTGAATACTGGGATCGGCGAGCAAATCTGCCGGAGGCAAGATGGAAGCGTTTAAAGAAGACATTGCAAAATTTGATTTTGGGTAACTACCATCGCTACAAGGACATTGATTCACCTGCTGAAACACCCTATTTAATGTTCTTGGGAGATTTGATCGAGTAAAACATTTCGTGTTTTTTTTCGTTTCATTCTAAACGAAATCGTATGAAAGCATTTCCTTATTTCTTTTTTGCAATGGCCTTGGCATTTCAAGCCTGCAGTCAAACGCCTAAATCATCTGTATCCATGGACAAATTACCAGTTACCGAAGCTGAGTGGAAAGCGAAGTTAAGTGAAGAAGAATACTATATTTTACGTCAAAAAGGTACGGAACGTCCATATACGGGTAAATTTTTAATGCACAATGAGCAGGGATATTATACCTGTCGTGGATGCGGAACTCGTTTATTTAAATCTGACTCGAAGTTTGATTCCCATTGCGGATGGCCTTCTTTCGATAAAGAAATCAAAGCAGGTGTTATCAAAGAAACGGCCGACTTAACCTTGGGTATGCGTAGAATTGAGATTACCTGTGCCAAATGTGGCGGACATTTGGGCCATGTTTTTGATGATGGTCCGACGGAAACAGGTTTGCGTTATTGTGTGAATTCCGTTTCTTTGGGGTTTGAGAAACAATAACAAATTTCATGTCCCACGAATTAATCGAACATTTTAGACAAATTTCTAGTTTGTCTCCAAATGCTATCAATGCATTAGGTTCGATCATACAAACACAGCAGGTTCGTAAAAATCAGGATCTCCAGCTAATTGGCCAAACATGCAAGACGCTTTATTTTTTGAAGTCGGGCCTAGCGCGCATCTATTATTTTCAAGATGGTAATGATATTACAGAAGGCTTTTATGGCCCTTTTTGTTTAATCGCACGCGCAGAAAGTTTGTTTGCGGGATTGCCTAGTAAGAAAGCAATACAGGTGTTAGATGATGCTGAAGTTTGGTCTATTTCAACGCATGATTTGTTCGCACTATATGATTCAAATCGCGATATTGAGCGCTTATTTATGCGTTTATTTGAGCTGGCTTACGTTCAAACGATACAGCGCATTGAAAATTTACAGTTTCATACCGCTGAGGAGCGCTATCAATTATTAGTTAAGGATCAACCGGATGTTTTGCGTCTGGCGCCATTGAAATTCATTGCTTCTTATTTGGGAATCACCCAAGTTAGTTTAAGTCGCATTCGCGCCAGGAGAACCTAATTTAACATTTGTTAAATACTTCCGAACTGCAATTTGTCAATTTGCAGGAAATTGGAAGTTAACATGATTACGCAATTAGGTTTACGTCAAAATTGGCAACAATTCAGCTTATTGGTTTTAGTTAATGCATTTGTAGGCGGTATGGTTGGGCTTGAGCGCTCGATCTTACCCCAACTCGCGTTGCAGGAATTTGGTATTGCTTCTAGTGTTGCTGTGTTTTCTTTTATAGTCGTTTTTGGATTAGTTAAAGCGGTTTCAAATTATTATGCGGGTCATTTTGCGAATCAGGTAGGTCGGCGGAAATTATTGATTTTGGGATGGGTCTTTGCCATTCCGATTCCCTTTATATTGATGTGGGCGCCTAGTTGGAATTGGATTATAGCTGCGAATGTATTGTTAGGCTTAAACCAAGGTTTTGCATGGTCGAGTACCGTCACCATGAAAATTGATCTAGTTGGCGACAAGAATCGTGGTTTAGCCATGGGAATCAATGAATTTGCGGGTTATATTTCAGTTGGCCTAGTTGCCTTCTTAACCGGTTGGATTGCACAAAACTACGGTATTCGACCTTATCCTTTTTATATCGGTTTTGCGTTTGTAGGTATGGGTTTGGGACTAAGTATCTTTTTTGTGCATGATACGCAAGGGCATGTGGCTGCGGCAGTGGGGGAAAGTCATGTGCCTCGATTGAAATCTATTTTCTGGGAAACGACCTGGGCTGATCGAAATTTAGGATCGATTACGCAAGCTGGGTTGGTGAATAATTTGAATGATGGGATGGTTTGGGGTTTATTTCCCATGATATTGGTATCGAAGGAGTTTAGCTTAGCCGAAATTGGGGTTATTACGGCGATTTATCCGGCAGTCTGGGGATTGGGCCAACTGGGAACCGGAAAATTAGCTGATTTGATATGCCAAAAAGATTTTTTGACCTACGGCCTTCTCCTCCAGGCGCTTGCCTTGATTGGGCTTATATGGGCTGTTAGCTTTTTTCAATTCGCTGGCTTGTCCGTTGTATTAGGATTAGGTACGGCCATGGTCTACCCGACGTTCTTATCGGCAATTGCCACGCATACGCATCCATTGGATCGAGCGAAAAGCTTGGGGATATTTAGGCTTTGGCGAGATTCGGGCTATTCCGTTGGGGCGCTACTCACCGGTGTTTTAAGTACTTATTTTTCGTATTCAATTTCCATTGCGAGTATTGCAGGCTTAACGGTCTTGTCCGCGTTGATTGTTATGAATCGGATGCGGTGTTAGTTTATCAAAATCCCCAGATTAAAACATTGGGTTATATTCAAAAAAAAACCTAGGTTTTAGCCTAGGGAATCGGTGCGAAAACGCCTCAAACTTTGGCAAAGCTAAATGCTTTGCCAAAGAAAAATCATCTTTATAGTAACGTTTTAGTCCACTGCTTGGTCATGCTGGCTGCATCACCCATGCCGATTTGCTTGTCGATCATCTTGCCGTCTTTGTAAAATTCCAAGTAGGGGATGGATTCAATTTGCTTGGCTTTTGCTAATTCCTGGTTGGCATCCACATCAATTTTAATCAATTCCACCTGGCCATTTTGAGCCTTAATCCAAGTATCTAACACCGGACTCAATTGCTTACATGGGCCGCACCAAACCGCATTGTAATCCACAATTACGAGTTTCTTGCCTTTGATTTGATTATTGAAATCAGCTAGGGTCATGCCTTCAGCTGCTTTTGGACTAGTACCGTCTGTTGATACGGGAAGGTTGGCTGATTGCCAGGCCAACATCCCTCCGCTTAGGTTCGTGATGGATTTGAATCCCATTTCTTTCAACTGATTCGCTGCAGCACTTGAACGGCCGCCAGATAAACAATACACAAATACGGGTTTGTCTTTATCCAGTTTCGTAGCGACCTCTTGGAACAAATTGCTCGAGATATCGGCTAAAATAGCACCTTCAATATGCCCGTTATTGAATTCGTCGACCGTACGAACATCTACTATTTGCTTATCATCTGAGGATGACAATTGGCTTTGAAATTCTGTGGCTGACACATCTTGTAATCCTGCTTGTTTAGAACAAGCGATTAGCGAAGATGCGATTAATAGAGAAAGGATTAATTTTTTCATCTGCTTAAATTATTTAAAGTAAGGATTTTTGTAAATGTTTGGGACTCGCGACTGACGACTAGTGACTGGAATGTTGTTTAATAATTCCCTCCAGTGTACTCGCCTGAATAACGCCTGATTGTCGCCAAACAGATTTTCCATCTTTAAACAGGATTAAGGTCGGCACAGACCGAATCTGGAATTTTTCTGCCAATGTTCGGTTTTTGTCTACATCGATTTTAATGATTTTGGCCGAGTCGCCCACTTTGGTTTTCAGTTGCTCCAAAATAGGTTTCAATTGCTTACATGGTCCGCACCACTCCGCTGAGAAGTCGACCAACACCGGTTCTGGTGATTTTAAAAGTTCTTCGAATTTGCTCATATACAAGTCGCTAGTCTCTAATCGCTAGCTTTTATGGTTTTATTAAATAATGCCTTACTCTTACCTCTCACTTCTCACTTCTTACCTCTTAATGGTGTTCCACGGTCCACCATTATACACGTGCGTAAATCCAGCTGCTTGTAATTGGCGGCGCGCCATCCCACTTCTACTTCCAGAACGGCAACACGTGATGATAACCTCATCTTTTTTTAATTTGTTCATTTGGCTACCCAATGTTTGTAATGGAAGATTGATAGATCCTTTGAAGTGGCCCTCTTTGAATTCTGCCGGTGTGCGAACATCCACAACGGTGGCACCTTGCTCGATTAGGGCTGAGATATCTACTTTGGGTCCGAATCCCAAGAGGCTTTTAATGAATTGTAGCATGTTATTCTTGTTTATATTTCAAAGGTAAGGGACTAAAATGGACTGAATCGTGATAATTGTCTCAAAGTTCATTTCACCACGTCATTGTTTTGTCGCGCGGAATTGAATGACTTCTGCCATTCCTTGGTGCAAGGGTCCTTCGTTCAATACCCGTTGTTTCTCTGCATTTAGTTGAATCGTTAGCGATTGAAAATCAGAAGCAAGTATTTCTGACGAAAACAACCATTCGATATGTTTAGGTCCTCCTGACGTGTATGAAAGTTGACGTTTGTTAAATCCCTCCAACAACAATGTGCCTCCAGGCTTTAACCATTTGACGTATTTGGCATGTATTTCAGGTCTGACCTCTGGTGCGGTATGAAAATAGGTCGACATGATCACATCAAATGACTCGAGTGGAAATTGAATTTTTAACGCATCTGCACTCACATAATGTATTTGAACATGTTGTTGGCGTGCTAATTTCATTGCCTTTGCTTCGCCTTGTTCACTTAGGTCAAATGCATAGACATCCCAACCCAACTTGGCGGCATAGATTGCATCACGCCCTTCGCCAGCGGCAGGAATTAATATTCGGCCAATGGGTATGTCTTTGATTTGTTGGGCAAAAAAATCATTTGGATTAATTCCATATTGGAATTCTTCCTGTTGATATCGCGCATCCCACATTGCTTTCATGTGACTAAATGTTTAGTTTCGTAAAAAATATACCTATGAAAAAGACCATACTAACGCTTATTATTGCCATTTCAGCTATTTCAGCCACATTTGCGCAAAATCCAATACACAAAGTTGTCATTCAATTGAATACGAGTGACACCCTTGTATGGCAAGGCGCACTGAAAAATATCTCCAATCTTCAAACGGCTCTCGGGCCAGCCACACAAATTGAATTGGTAGCCCATGGATCTGCCATTGGTATTTTGGTCGATGGAAAAACAACTCAAAAAGCAAAAATTACCGAACTTGCTGCTTCTGGTGTCTTGTTTAAAGCATGTGAAAACACGATTCGTGAGCGTAAAATTGATCGTGCAACCATTCTTCCGCAAGCAGGAACTGTGCCTTCAGGTGTAGCTGAGGTCGTTTTAAAACAAGAAGCCGGTTGGGCCTACCTCAAATACTAGCGCAAGCTAAACTTTTGTAAAAATAAAGCCTGTGACACATGTCACGGGCTTTATTTGTTCCAAGGTAAAAATTTGGGAGAATTTGATTCCTTTAAGTAAGGTCTATCATCATTTAAAAACCGTCCGTTCAATACGCTTTCATAAGCTTGTAGGTATTTTATCGCCATCGTTCGCGCATCAAAGACATCTCGGGCATAGCTATGACAATCCTGTCTGCAGTAATTATCTGCTTGTTGAATTGCTCGGGCAAGTTCCTGCATATTTGAACTCAAAAATCCGAATGATTCGGGTACTAATTCGGATAAGGAACCATAAGGCGTAGCAAAAATAGGACAGCCGAAATATAAACTTTCAGTAATGGCGAGGCCAAAGGGTTCGTGCCAACGAACCGGAAAGATCAAGCCTTTGGATTGCGCGAGTAAATCCAATTTTTGTTGTCCCCCAACCGTTCCATAAAAGTGGACCCGTTGGCTCCAAGTCATCCGGAATCCCATTTTTAGATTCAATCTCGTTCCACCCAAGACAGCCAGTGTTTCTTTTGGTGTATGTAACACGGTATCAATCGCCCCTTGAACATTTTTCACACGCCAAGCCGCTTTCCCTAAAAAATGAAAATGTGTTCGGGGTTGTTGGAGATTAGGTTTTCCATAATCCGACCAATCCAATCCATTGTGAATAAAGGATTGAGATCCATAGCGTTCGGCATGATTTTGGGAGACGAAAATAGCATTTTTGTCGAGGGTAGTTTCTGCGCTTGGATTGCCGTGTATTGTAACCACATAGGGTTTTGCGATATGCTCTTGCGGATCATGATTTACATGCACGACATCGATATGTGCTGGAATTTGCTCGTTTAACGAGAGGTTTGGATTCCAAATTAGGACGTTTGCAAAAGGGCAATGAGAACCTTCAGGAACTAAAAACGTAACCTGGTGGCCAAGGCTGCATAACGCTTTCGCAAGTCCCCAAATCACCCGTTCGGTTCCTCCGTAACCAGCCACTGGTATTTTCTGATCATGAACGATTAAAATGTGCATTGGACGGAGGAATTAACGGACAAAACTACAAAAATATCCTACATTTTCCCTGCTAGTATTTGATTCCAGTAAAGGTAGGGGAGTAAGAATTTCTTCATTTGGTACATCGACCAGCGTTCTTTCGATTGATCAAAAGGGAATGTTTCTACCGGTTGGTTATCGTAATCAAATTCAGCTAGTACCAATTTGTCATATCCTGTGATGATAGGGCAAGAAGAATACCCATGGTAAGTAGCAGTTAGGAGTTTTCCCTGTATTGCGGACATTATATTATCCACTAACACGGGTGCTTGTTTTCGTATGGCAGCACCGGTACGTGAGGCGGGTAAACTCGCAGCATCTCCAGCGCCGAAAATATTGGCATATTTAGTATGTTGTAAGGTATGTTTGTCTATGTCCAACCAGCCTGCTGCATTAGCTAATTGGCTATTTTTAACAAAATCAGGAGCTGATTGCGGAGGTGTGACATGAAGCATGTCAAATTCCACCCAATATACTTTGTCTTTGTTGGCCTCCCCAATCCCCACAAACTTTGCTTTTTTATTTGGCCCATCCACCTCGTCAAGTTTTACAAAAAACTGGGTGTTAATTCCGTAACGTGCAATGACTTTTTTTAAGGTGAGTTCATATTTTTCAACACCAAAAACCCGCGTGCCACCGCTCCAAAATTCAATTTGTGTCTTAATCTTATTTTTACGGAAATAGTCGGCCGCCAAATACATGATTTTCTGAGGGGCTCCCCCGCATTTGATTGGGGTATGGGGCGTGGTGAAGATCGCTTTTCCTTTTTTTGTTTGCTGGATGCATTCCCAGGTATAAGGCGCTGTTTTAAAGCTATAATTACTGCATACCCCATTTTTGCCCAAGGTCTCAGGTAACCCTTTGATGTCTGTCCAGTTTAATTGAATGCCCGGTGCGGCTATGAGGTAATCATAGCTAAGGTCTGTGCCATCAGCTAAGGTAATTTTGTTCTCGTCAGGCTTAAATCCGGAAACCATTTGCTGGACCCACGTCGCTCCCGATGGGATCACAGAGGCTTCTTCGCGTTCGGTATCATGAATGTCAAATTCACCTCCTCCAACGAGTGTCCAAGCGGGTTGGTAGTAATGTTTTTGGGCGCCATCGACAATAGCGATGTCTAAAGAGGCATCTTTTCGTAGTAACTGTGAAGTAATGGAGATGCCGGCATTTCCTCCACCAACGACCAGGATTTGGTAGTGATTTTTCATAAATGATAATTTTAGTGCCCAATATTACTATTTGTCGTTAGCTAAAAAAGTGACAATAATCAGGATCGGAATTACCTCAATTCGTGCGAATTGTCACGTATTCCCAAGAAGTGCAGTGGTACTTTTGGGCTTCATGTAAACAACATATAAATGAAAAGCAAACGTGTACTTATCGGTTTTTTGGGATTGGGAATTTTAGCATTTAGTTGTCAAAAAGCTGGTCCAATTGATACTGGATATGTTAATCTGATAGCTAGTCTGGCTGCTATCAATCAAACTGTCATTGGGTTACCCAAGGAGAACTTAGAAGATGATGAAAAAGCCCGTGTATTATTTATTCGCGAAGAGGAAAAGTTGGCCTATGACGTTTATAAAACTTTATATGATCGATATGGAGTAAGGGTATTTCAGAATATCCCTAACAGTGAATTGAGTCATATGGAAGCCATGTTAAGTATTATTCGAAAATATGAACTTCCGGACCCGATGGATTCAAATCCTATTGGTATTTTTAAGGATATCGATTTGCAACGTTTATATGGGGATTTAGTGGCAGATGGGAATAAAAGTTTATTAGCGGCTTATCAAGTTGGGGCCAAGATTGAAGAGTTAGATATCATGGATTTAAATAAATCGATTTCCGTGACTAATAATCGGGATATTAGACTGGTATATGACTTTCTAAATAAAGGAAGTCGGAATCATTTACGATCTTTTTATAAAAATATTTTAGAGCTTAATGGTACGTATAAGCCTATTTTCATCAGCCAAAGTGAGTTTGATGCGATCGTTAATTCACCAATGGAGAGAATGTAATTTTTTGTTGGAAATTTTGCATCTAATTTTTATCCCCTGTGACCAAAGTCACAGGGGATCGTCATTTTAACTCTTACCTTGTGCTTGAAATTTACTAACCTATGTCAAACCAACGTCCACGAACAAATCGCTTCGATCTATTAATGTCTTTGTTGTACACACTTGCTATTACTTTGGTAGGATTATTCTTATACACAAGTTATTCATTTGTTTCTACCGATACCAAAGAGATTGATTCCGTACAAGTTTATGTGGCGCCAGACTCAAATTTCACACACCTGTGGACGGCGCCATCTGACTGGCGGATGATGTATTTAGCGTCTGAGGAAAAAGAATTGGTTGTTTATGGTCGCGAATTGATCGCGCATACATCGGAATATTTAGGTCCCAAGGGTTCTGTGAAGTCTATTTCAAATGGCATGAATTGCCAGAATTGCCATTTGAATGCAGGGACCCAACCTTGGGGAAATAATTATTTCGCGGTTCAATCGACCTATCCAAAATTTAGAGCCCGGTCAGGTGCCATTGAAGATCAAGTAAAACGTGTGAATGACTGTTTCGAGCGTAGCTTAAATGGGCAAGCATTACCTGCTGAGAGTAAGGAAATGCGCGGTATTTTAGCTTACATTAAATGGTTGGGGACCGACGTAGCGAAAAAGGAAGTGCCACGCGGTTCCGGTATATTTAAATTAAAAGGTTTAAAAAGAGCCATTGATCCAACGAAAGGTGCAGAGGTTTATGCCGCGAAATGCCAGTCTTGTCATCAAGCTGATGGAGGTGGTGTTTTAGCTGATGGAGGGAAGTCCTATACATATCCTCCGCTTTGGGGGAAAAATAGTTATAATCATGGGGCGGGTCTCTACCGTATGTCCAACTTTGCAGGCTATGTAAAATACAATATGCCGCTGGGAGCTACCTATGAGAAACCTCAATTAAGTGATGAAGAAGCGTGGGATTTAGCTGCATATGTGAATTCAATGCCGAGACCAGCCAAAGATTTATCAAAAGACTGGCCAGATATTTCAGGAAAGCCGTTTGACCATCCTTTTGGCCCATATGTGGATCCTTTTCCTGAGTCCCAACATAAATACGGTCCTTATAAACCCATCAAAGAATGGATTGCCAAGCACAAGAAATCTAAAAGCTAAACGATGAATTCGAGAAGAAAATTTTTACAAGGTGGGCTGCTGACAAGTGTAGCCGCTTTAGCGCCAAGCGCTAGTTCAGTTGCAAAGTCTACTCCCGCGGTTGTTAGCCCTGCTAAAGCTGCAAGTGGTCATATTTCTATTTTGCAAACGACAGATGTACACTGCCAGTTGCATGCGCATGATGAATTATTTTGGGAAAAAGATGAACTCGTTTTTCGTAAAGCAGGTGGCTATGCGCACATGGCAACAGCTTTAGATCGCATGAAGCAGGAAAATCCTGAGAATACCATTACACTCGATACGGGGGATATGTTCCAAGGTTCGATGCTTTCGGTAAAGACGACTGGTCAGGCTTTTGTACCCTTGTTGAATGCCTTGAATTATGATTTATACCTACCAGGGAACTGGGAAGTAGTATATTATAAGAAGAATATGCAGAAATTAATGGGAGGTCTATTAGCGCCCAAAATTTGTGCAAACATGTACCACGACTTAGGGGAGGGTAAGAAGGGAGAACTGATTTTTCAACCTTACCAAATCATGCACCGCATGGGTGTTAAGATCGGTTTCTTAGGTTACACGGATCCATTAGTCCCTTTAAGACAATCTCCATTGTACAGTAAGGGGATTATTTATACCAAACCAGAAGAAAACTTGAAGGAATATGTCACGCTGTTGCGTGAACAAGAGCAATGTGACTTTGTGATTATTTTATCTCACTTAGGTTTATCTCAACAAATTGCTTTAGGAAATAACCCGGATTGCCAAGGAGTAGATTATATTTTCGGTGCTGATACGCATGAGCGCGTTCGTAAACCGATTCAAGCGGAGTATACCAAGATTGTTGAACCAGGTGCATTCGGGTCCTTTATCGGTAAGTTAGATATTCAAGTTAAAGATGGTAAAGTGACTGGGTCTACTTATGAATTAGTTGAGGTAGATCCAATTAAATACCCTGCTAAAAAGGAGATTTTGAACTTAGTTCAGGAATTAGAAAAACCGTTCAAATCTGAAATTGATCAGGTTTTAGGGTATAGCACGCTTCCGTTGTATCGCAACTTTGTGGTAGAAAATACGATTGATACCTTGATCGTTGATGCATTAAAATGGAAGGTTAATGCGGATGTTGTCTTGTCCAATGGATTCCGTTTCTGTCCACCACGTGTGCCAGGGAAGGACGGTAAAGTTGCCATTACGGAAGGATATCTGTATGATATGCTTCCAGTGGATTCTACAATTCGGACGGCGAAAGCGACGGGCCAACAAATCATGAATTGGTTGGAAAAGGAATTACAGAACGTATTTGCACAAGATGCATCGTTGCGTTTTGGCGGTTGGTTTATCCGTTTCAAAGGCATGCAAGTTGAGTTTAAAGCATTTGAGCGAGTTGGCCATCGCGTTCAAAAAGTAATTATTGGTGGTGCTCCTCTAGAATTAGAGAAATCTTATGTACTGTGTGCTTGTGAGCGTGATGGAGATCCAGAAGATATGCTTTGCCGAATGAGAGGGGTGAAGGAGCCTAAGAATACAGCCTATACGCTACACAGTATGATGAAAGAGTATTTGGCAAAATTCTCACCGGTGACACCTACCTTGCGTCATGACGCTAAGATATTAGATGGTCCTCAAACTTTGTTAAGTCAAGTGACGGGGGTGGATTATACGTTTAGGTAGGAAGAGGTAAGAGGTAAGAAGTAAGAGTGAGAAATCTTTCATTTTAAAGCTAGTCGCAGTAAATCTGGGCTAGCTTTTCTATATAAATTCGAGTCAAAAAAAAGCTAGCCGAAATATTACTTCAGCTAGCTTAAATTCACTTCTTACCTCTTATTTCTTACCTCTCACCTCTAATGCGGCAATTGATCTCTAAACTTCCCATATACCCACGTCCCAGCTGTTGCGCTTAGGACTACTACCAAGATAACGAGTGCTCCACTACCCACTTGTGCAAATAGTGGTCCCGGACAAGCTCCTGTCAAAGCCCATCCAAGGCCGAAGATTAAGCCGCCTATTATTTGGCCCTTATTAAACTTCTTATCGGTGAAGGTAATTTCTTCTCCATGGATACTTTTAACCTTAAATTTTTTAATTAAAAATACAGAGATGGCTCCTACCACAACCGCTGTGCCGATTACACCATACATGTGAAAGCTTTGTAAGCGGAACATTTCTTGAATACGAAACCAGGATATAATTTCTGCTTTAATAAATACGATACCAAAAATCACGCCTACGGCCGCATATTTGAAATTATACCACCAAGGGTGTACCAATTCAGATTCGTTGACACACATCGTGTCTAATGAACGTACTTCGAAATCTACTGGATTTGCGTGTTCTGTTGTCTTCTTTTCCATAGGTATTATAAGTGTAAGATGAATGGTAAAATGAAATTAGCCATAACAAAACCACCGATCATAAAACAGATGGTAGCGACTAACGATGGCCATTGAAGGTCGGAAAGGCCCATGATCGCATGTCCGGAGGTACAACCACCTGCATAACGAGCGCCAAATCCTACTAAAAATCCTCCACCGACCATCATCACAAGTCCACGTAAAGTGAATAGACTTTCAAATGAAAACAATTGGGCCGGAACCATGCCTGAGAAATCGGTGATACCATAAGAAGCTAACTCTTTGGCTAAATCTGGGTGAACAATAACAGCATCATCGGATCCCAAGTAAAGTGTAGAAATGATGCCTCCCACTAAAATTCCCCCCACGAAAAAGAAGTTCCAAGTTTCTTTCTTCCAATCATAACTGAAGAAAGGAATGTTGCTCGGTAAACACGCTGCGCACGCATGGCGTAAGTTGGCCGATATACCAAAGTGCTTGTTGCCTAAAATTAATAGGGCAGGGACAATAAGTCCGATGATTATTCCTGCCGTATACCAAGGCCAGGGTTGGGTGATTGTTTCTATCATGATAAGTTAAATTAGTCGCTAGTCGTCAGTCACTAGTCTGATTTTGAATTTAGTTAAAATTTTATAAATCTTATTGCTCTTCTTTTAAAGTGCGCCATTGCGTGATGGTGCCAATCATAAAATAACCTAAAACAGTAAAGTATACGATGCTGTTTAGTGGTTTGCTCGTGATCGGGCAAGTACCTGTCGCACAACCAATATCTCGCCAGTAGAAATATCCAAAGAGGCCTCCAAAGACCCCCCCAAGGATGGACCAAATGTTATTTAGTATGAACTTCTTCATAAGATACGTCTTCCGTTTCTTTACCTGTTGATTTATTCATCGGTACCCCACAGCCTTGGGCGCCACAACCAGCATTTAGCAGAGCCATGCCTACCAATACTAGTCCGAGCATGGCCATCAGTGTATCGTTTCCACGGTAGGCCTCTAGTAATGCGTATCCGCCAATTACTAATCGGATGATGCGCATGATGCCCCAATTTTGAGTTAAGTTCGTAAACATAGTTATCGGTAAATGGGTAAAACCTCAGGCCGTAACCTGAGGTTTTGTGAGTTAGTTTTGATAAACAAGCATGTCATGCAAGCCACCACCGTTGTAAACCTCTGAAAGCCCTGCTTGCTTAAGTAAATTCATTGCCATGCCTGAGCGATTACCGCTCCGACAATAAACAACGATAGGACCTTCCATGGATTTAAATTGGTCCAACTTTAAAGGAACAATTCCTAAGGGAATATTAATCGCTCCTTCATAATGTCCTCCAGCAAATTCACCGGTTTCGCGAACGTCTACTACCGTGGTAGTTGGGTTTTTTAATAAGTCTTCCATGTTACAATAAAGTTGATGGACATACGTAGTCCGTGATGTTAAATTTCTCTGATTCTTTGATGGCTTTAAAACCACCATTCACGTCGATCAAATTATCATATCCACGTGCACGAAGCGTTGAGTTAAAGATCATCGAACGGTAACCACCTGCACAGTGCACGAAGTAAGTCTTGTCCTTATTGATTTTTAACATGCTATCATTGATGAAGTCCAATGGTGCATTTTCCGCTTCAACCACGTGCTCACTTAAATACTCTGAGTTTTTACGCACGTCGATGATTTCACCCTCACCTGCCTCAAAACGAGCAAACATTTCTTCTGGACTGATCGATGTGATTGTGTCTACTTCCATGCCTGCAGCTTTCCAAGCAGCAATACCACCTTTCAAATATCCAATCGTAAAGTCATAACCTACGCGAGCTAAACGCGTGATTACCTCTTCTTCACGTCCTTCATCTGTAACTAACAAGATCTCTTGCTTGATATCAGGAATCATCGCACCCACCCAAGGAGCAAAAGATCCATCAATCCCGATATTGATTGAATTCGGAATAAATCCTGCTGCAAAAGTTTGTGGGTCACGTGTATCCAAAATCAAAGCACCTGTTTCGTTTGCTGCTACTTCAAATCCAGCTGGAGATAAGGCATGTTGGCCACGCTCCATTACTTTATCAATTGAATCATATCCTTGGATATTCATCAATACGTTTAATGGGAAATAAGCTGGAGGGGCAACTAAACCTGTTAATACTTCCTTCTTAAATGCTTCTCTTGTTAGAGCAGTATTTAACGCGTAGTTCGTTTTCTTCTGATTCCCTAAGGTATCCGTCGTTTCCTTGCTCATGTTTTTACCACAAGCAGATCCTGCACCGTGCGCTGGATATACGATGATGTCGTCAGCTAAAGGCATAATCTTATTACGTAAAGAATCGAACAGGTGACCTGCTAAAATATCTTCGGTTAAATCGGCTTTCACTTTTTGTGCTAAATCAGGACGGCCTACATCACCGATGAATAAGGTGTCACCCGAGAATAAGCTTGTTTCTTTACCTGTCTCATCGATCAATAAGAAACACGTAGATTCCATGGTGTGACCTGGTGTGTGGATAACACGG
>JACCDK010767188.1_pt1 | contig 15881 bp, 14 predicted proteins | sample 7445871 | NCBI WGS metagenome assembly JACCDK01 (sample SAMN15323436, study PRJNA562643) | freshwater metagenome | isolation source: river surface water | place: USA:Blue River Watershed | collected 2017-08-15 | reverse complement strand
TTTTTTCAAGGAGTACCCACTGAAGAAACAATCCCTACAGAGGCGCTAGAAGCAGCTAAATCCGTTCATCGCATTTATCAAAATAACGTCGCTAAAATTGCCAAGGAATTAAAGTTATCGATGGTGGCGGAGGTTGAATCCATTTTCAAGCAATACTTGAAAATGCTTTATTTCATCCAAGCACTACCGATGATTGGACAGTGGGATGAGCAACGAAGACTATTAGAGAACCCAATCAAAACCTCCCAAATTAGCAAAAACAAAGTCTTAGCAATCATGCCGAAGTGGCGTGATTTGCAACAAGCTTTTGCTGATTACAACATTGGCTGGTCGGAAGATGAGGAAAATATGCTCAAGAAAGTCTTCATCGAAGGTATACTACCGGATGAGGCCTTTGTCTCGTACCTACCTACCGCAGGAAAAGATGTCATAGCAGATATCGAAATGATTAAATACATTTTGAAAAATTATCTGTTAAAACATCCCATCATGGCCGAATATTTCGAGGAAAAAGATTTAAATTGGCACCTAAATAAAGACGTCGTAAAAAGTTTAGCGACGAAAACATTCAAGGTCGAAGCACTCGAAGATTTACAAATTCAACCCTTAGGATTACAGTGGGAAGATGACAAAAAATTCTTTGAAGACTTGTTCGATTATTGTGTGAAGGAAGACCTTCAATTAACACAATGGGTGAATGATCAAACGAAAAACTGGGATACGGAGCGTTTAGCCACCACTGATTTAATCATATTGAAAATGGCGGTTGCAGAAATGATTCAATTCCCAAGTGTACCCGTTAAAGTAAGTATCAACGAATTCATTGAGGTAGCCAAAAACTACTCCACACCGAAATCGGGATCATTTATCAATGGTATACTGGATGTAATTTCTATTCGTTTGATAAGTGAAAAAATTATACAAAAATCAGGTCGAGGATTAATCGACATAGCTAGTAAATAATATGAGCAGATCATCTAAATCATTTTGGGCATTCGTCGTAGGTGCCGCAGCAGGAGCCGCTTTGGGCATATTATATGCTCCGGACAAGGGAGAAAATACCCGCGGGAGATTATACTTCCAATTAAACAAATACCGTGACCAATTGAAGCAATTGATTAACGATATCGTAGACGGCAAAGAAATTCCAGAAACATTAGCCAAATCTGAAGGCAAAAAAGTCGTTCAAGACACGAAACTTAAAGCGGAAAAGCTATTAGAAGACGTGGAAAAAATGATGAGCCAAATCAAAGCCAAGTAATGCGGAAAATCGGATTTTTTTTAGTGGCTATCTCATTTTTCGCTTGTGTCAACAAGCAAAAGGATGCGGCTAGTTCGTCCGAAAGTACCATTCCGCTCGAATTAAGACCGAGCCCGGAGAAACAAGCAAAAATGGTCTTCGACCAACCGCTCGTATATCTTGGTCGAATCAAGGAAGGGGAACAAATTTCATATACGTTCCATTTCAAGAACAAAGGCAACATGCCTCTGCAAATCTTGTCGGTAAACGCATCCTGCGGATGCACCACGCCAAAATGGAGTAAAGAATTAGTCCAACCAGGAAAAAAAGGATTCATAAAAGTGACCTTTGATTCCAAAGGAAAAGAAGGAAAATTACAGAAAACGGTTACCGTGTATGCAAATACGTTGCCTGCCGACAATCAAGTGGCATTTAAAATAGAAGTTTTACCTAATACCAAATAAACCAAACATGATCACCTTACAAGCAGCTAATCCACAAATCATGCAAATCGTCCTTTTCGGAGGCATTTTTGTGGTATTTTATTTTTTCATGATTCGCCCACAACAACAAAAGGCGAAAGAAGCGAAAAAATTTATTGAAGAATTGAAAACAGGCGACAAAGTCGTGACCATAGGTGGTGCACACGGAACTGTCATTACTATTCGTGAGAAAACAATTGTGGTGGAGGTAGATGCCAACAAAGGTGTCCGCATGGTTTTTGAAAAATCAGCCATCTCCAAAGATGCTTCTTCACGTTTAACAGAAGAATAAATAGATGTCTACAAGCCTGAAACCCTTTATCGGCATTACAGGCGGAATAGGATCCGGCAAATCGATGATTTGTCGGATTTTTTCTATTCTGGGCATTCCCGTATTTGAGGCTGATCTGGCGGCCCGAAATCTCTGTGATACCGATCCAGAGGTTAAATCCGCCATCACAGAGGAATTTGGTCCTCAGGCATATTTAGCTGACGGTAGCTATAATCGGGAAGGCATCAAAAAGATCTTGCAAAAATACCCACAAGACATCGAAGTCCTCAATCGGATCATTCATCCTGCGGTGCGCAAAGCAGCTACCGCTTGGCTTGAAACTGCACCCGATGCCCCATTTTATTTATATGAATCCGCGCTGATTACGCCCAAAAACAAGCCAGAACATTTGGATCAGCTTATTGCTGTATCTTGTCCGCTGGAAGAACGAATCAGCCACATCCAAAAAAGAAAACACATGAACTACATGCAAACCATGCAGATCATTGATATTCAACCTAAACCTACAAGCTATATGAAAGGCGCCGAATTCATCATTGAAAACAGCCAAAAAACACGCATTTGGCCACAAATTGAACATATTTATAAAAGTCTGGGTGGCGTTATGCTACTACTCTTAATCAGCTTAAGCAGCTTTGGACAAATCAAAACCATGACGTTTAATATCCGACTCGACACGGATTCGGATGGACAAGATCAATGGAAATACCGCGCTAAACATTGTGCTGAATTAATTAAATACCATGAGGCTGATATCATCGGAATGCAAGAAGCTTTTGTACATCAAATCAAGGATTTTGCCAAAGAATTGCCCGGTTACAAGTGGTTTGGCAAAGGACGTGACGATGGTAAAGAAGAAGGTGAATTCTCCCCCCTATTTTACAATACAAAGAAATTTAAATTACTGAAAGAGAGCACATTTTGGCTTTCCGATTCTTGTGAAAAAGTAGGTTTTGGCTGGGACGCTGCCTGCCGCAGAGTCATGACCTGGGGTCAATTTCAAGAGATCAAATCAGGTAAAAAATTCTTCGTATTTAATACCCATTTTGACCATTTAGGTAAAATCGCACGCCGCGAAAGTGCCAAATTAGTCCTACGAAAAGTAGCGGAAATCGCAGGCAAGTCTCCAGCGGTAATTACAGGTGACTTTAACGCCACTCCAGATGATGAGCCGATTCAAATTTTGGTAGACCCCACAAATCCCAACAAACTAACTGACGCGGAAACAATAAGTAAAAATGGTCATTATGGGCCATATAGTTCATTTAATGGATTCAAAAAAGAACAAGAAGGACGTCATATTGACTACATATTTGTTAAAAATGGCGTACGCGTTAACCAACATGCCACCCATTCAGAAACGTGGGAAAACCGATATCCGACCGATCATTTCCCGGTCAGCGCGGTTGTCGAATTGCCTTAATTCATCTTTGGAAATTGATGCCGTAAAAGTTAACTTGCCGTATGGAAAATTTTATCGTTTCAGCCAGAAAATATAGACCCACCCAGTTCGACTCGGTGGTTGGCCAAAGCCACATTACCACCACCCTTAAAAATGCCATCAAGTCCAATCATTTGGCGCAAGCATTTTTATTCTGTGGTCCACGTGGCGTAGGAAAAACAACCTGCGCGCGTATTTTGGCGAAAACGATAAATTGCGAAAACATCGGGAAAGATGGCGAGGCGTGTGGAACGTGTCCATCCTGTACCTCATTTCAAGAAAGTACCTCACTAACCATACATGAATTAGATGCTGCGTCGAATAACTCGGTAGAGGATATTCGTAACCTCATCGACCAAGTACGTTATCCTCCACAACGTGGACGCTATAAAATCTACATCATCGATGAGGTGCACATGTTGTCTTCCGCAGCATTTAATGCATTCCTAAAAACGTTAGAGGAACCTCCTTCCTACGCTATCTTTATTTTAGCAACGACGGAAAAACATAAGATTTTACCAACCATTTTATCCCGTTGTCAGATTTTTGATTTTAACCGGATTCAGTGGAAGGATATGGCGAGCCATTTAGCCTCCATTGCTACCAAAGAAAATATTCAAGCGGAACCTGCAGCATTGGAATTGATTTCCATTAAAGCAGATGGTGGTTTGCGTGATGCCTTGTCGATGTTCGACTTAAACGTCACATTTTCAACTGACAATACCCTCCGTCATAAGGATGTATTGGAAAATTTACACATTCTCGACAGCGACTACTACTTGCAAATTACGGATCACATGACCACACAAAATCATGTGGGCGCCCTAGTTTTGCTCGATGAAATCATGCGGAAGGGATTTGATGGCCAACAATTCATTGCTGGATTTATGGAGCATTTGCGGAATTTACTTTTTGCCAAAGATCCCCAAACCCTAGCGTTGATGGAAATCAGCGACGAATCGAAAGCAAAATTTAAGCAACAAGCAGAAAAGACAAGTACGTCCTTTTTGTTATCGGCCATGAATATTTGCTCCCAATGTGAGACCAATTACAAGTCGGCCAAAAACCCACGACTACATCTCGAACTTTGCCTACTGAAGATTAATTATTTGCCTTCGGTATTCCAACCTGCCACGGAGGGCGGTGATGGAAAAAAGGCTGAGCCCCAGGCGAAAGCCGCTGGGGCCAAAACTACCGAAACACAAGCCCCAATATCGCCTAAAACACCTGTTTTAGAGCCGACACCTCCTGCAGTCAACGAGGAGCCTGTGATGGAAACGACCATTCCCGTAGCAATTCCAACACCGCAAGCGAAACCTAATCCGGTATCAGGATTACGCTCAACTAAAAAAGTGGTTGATGCAAAAGAGACCGAGCAAACTGCCGAACAGGTGTTAGCTAACCTAAGTAAAGATCCTACACAATCCAAGGACTTTACCATCGAAGAACTAACGACGGTTTGGAACCAACTGGCTTCTGAATTCCAGTCAGCGAATTTGATCAATAAATATGTGATGATGAATCGGCCAATCGAACTGATCGGATCTATCATCCACATGAAGGTTGAGAATGAGGTACAAGTTCAGCAGTTTAATGAAAATGTACGCTTGGAAGTAGTAGGAAAAATCCGGGAGCGACTGCAGAATTATAGCATCGACATTGCCTTAGATGTGACAGCTACAGAAAAGAGCGACAAAAAAATGTTGTATACGCAGTCGGATAAGTATGAATTCTTGGCCAACAAATATCCACTGCTGAGCGAAATGAAACAAAAACTCGGCCTAGATCACGAATATTAGTTTACCTGATTTGCCCGGTTCCTTTCACCACCCATTTTTCAGTAACCAATTTTTCTAAAGCAAACGGTCCACGGGCATGTAGCTTTTGGGTGGAAATACCTATTTCTGCACCTAAGTCAAAAACTCCGCCATCTGTAAAGCGTGTCGAAGCGTTCCAATAAACAGCAGCTGCATCCACCGTTTGCAAAAACAATTCAGCTTCCGATTCATCCGAACTTACGATAGCTTCAGAATGTCGAGAAGAATACGTATCGATATGATTTAACGCCTCTGCAGTATCTTGAACTACTTTGATTGAACAGGCAAAATCGAGGAATTCACGCCCATAATCAGCTTCAACAGCATGCTCCAATGACGGGTACGGAACGGATTGCAAATAGCCAAAGGCGATATCATCCGCAAAAATCTTCACGCGATATTTCACCAGCTCAGACGCCAATAATATCAAAAATTGACTTGCAATTGCTTGATGAACAACAACCGTATCCAAGGAATTACATACAGAAGGACGGGTAACTTTGGCATTAACCACAATGCGCACGGCCATTTCCACATCAGCCGATTCGGCCACATATGTATGACAGACCCCAGCGCCTGTTTCAATCGTAGGCACGAGCGACTCTTTGCGAACCCGCTGAATTAAAGCATCCGAACCGCGTGGAATAATAACGTCCACGTACTTCACAGCCGTAAGCAAAGTCGTGACATGCGCACGATCAGTGGGCAACAACCGAACAACATCCGTTGGCAATCCCGCAGCTGTCAACGACGCATGAATCAATGAAACTAGTATAGAATTGGTATGCCATGCATCCGTCCCGCCACGTAATACTGCTGCGTTACCGGAGCGAATACACAAGGCAGCCACGTCAATTGTTACGTTAGGACGGGACTCATAAATTACGCCAACAACCCCTAAAGGGACTGATTTTTTTTCCAAGTGAAGTCCATTCGCTAAGATTTTCTCAAGCAAAATTTGCTCGGAGGGATTTGGCAATTTGGCAACATCATGTAAGCTGGCAGCTAAATCTAAGATCCGTTGTTCGGTTAAAAGCAAACGATCGCGCATGGGATTTTGCGGATCGTACGCAGCCAAATCTTTTTCATTCGCCGAAATAATCGAAGCAACATTGGACTCAAGCCTAGCGGCTAAATCGGCGAGGACGGCAAGCTTCACAGCATCGGCTGCCAATGCTAATGAGGCAGCAGATTTTCGTGTGGCGGCTAATAAAGGATTGATATCAGTAAGGTGTGTCGACATATCATTAAAAATCATGACCTAACGTCACGTAAGTAGCAGGTGATTTGATTTCATTGGTTTCCATGCCATATGCATAATCCACCTTCACAAAATAACCAAATAAATTAGCCCGAGCTCCTACCCCAAAACCAAACAAAAATGGATTTCGGAAGTCAGTAACCGTCGCTTGAAATGGATTTGTTCCACCACCAATGACATTGGTATTAAATCCATTCGTCCGACTGAATGGATTTGCGCCCGTCCAAGCAGATCCGATGTCGGTGAAACCTACAATCTGCAACGAATTCATAAAACTTGACTTATTGGATTCCAAACTTATCAAATGTTTTACCGGCATGCGCACCTCAAGATTCACTAATAAATGACTATTCCCCGCTAATTTATTCATTTTGAAACCACGTAATGAAGTCGCAAAATCACTCATAAACACATCCCGATTAGCAGGTCCAGAAACGCCTAGCGGATTTTCCTTGGTACGTACTTCGCGGTCTATAAATACCCAATTATCCATTCCGCCTAACATGGTTTGTGGCGCGGCTGGCCCAAAGGCATGCGAAGCAGAAAGTCTACCAGCTACTAAAATACTATTGGATAGTTTCACATATTTCCGCACATCTAATCGAACGCGCGAGAAACTCAAAGACGTCCGAAGGGCTTGCTGGTGTTCCAGCGTAGCTAGCACACGGGTACCAATTGGCAAATTATCTTCCCAATGCACCGTATTATCTAAGGTATAGGAAATAGATGTACCTGCATAAGTTGACAAATTCTCTGGCACCGATAAATTCACTTGATCGAACGATCTATTGGAGGTAAACATCCCAGAGAAACTTAATTTACTAGTCAAATTAATTGGATAGATTCCCGTCAAAGATGCCCTGTTATAGCGTATTTTATTCAAAAAGGCGTCTGACTCCTGGCTATACAACTTCCTATCGACACGAAACACCCAGTCTACTTTGTTAGGTAAATAGGCATACTCACCCCACAAATCGGAATTTTTAAAATTAGCATTCAGCAAAACACCTGTCCTGATTAAATGATTTTCCATTAAATCATTCATTTTTAGGTCAAATGCATATCCAATTCCCCGGATTGGATCAATTCTAAAATTTCCCTCTGAGCCATTCACCACAAATGAATTATGGTAAGCAAATGGTCCGGCAAGTTTGGCTGTCTCCTTGCGTGATCGTAATAATTGTTGGCGCTCAAGCCGACTCCGTTTCGCCTTTTCACGCACATCCAAACTATCTCGCTTTGTTTCTGCTACAACGTCCGTCAGTAAATTAGACGTACTATCTACACCTAATGGATACCATTGGTAGGCAGGTATATCTAAAATTGTTTGGGCAGGTATCCGCTGAATTCGATCTTCTAAGAAATCACGGTCACGGAAATATAATTTATCCCCAGACCATTGAAAATATGTCCAAGTACCTGATCGAACCCGGTTTTGCATTAATTTCCCTTGGCTTAAATCCAATGATACCAATTCTTCTCCCGTATTCTGTCTGTGCAAGAAATATATGAGCGTATCTGACTGAACTTGGAGTGAATGAATTTTACCTGAATGCGTGAGCAATACACGCGGATTACTTGGCTCCTCTGCGCGCCAATGCATTAACACCGACAGCCCTTTAGCTTTAATCACTTTCTGTGTTGAATCCACATAATGGTCAGTCAAATAAATGACATCCCCTTGCTTATTAAACCAATGTGCCTCAGATTCATCTTGCGCATTTTGAGTGATGGGTGTGAATCTATTCCGTCGGAAATCATAAATCCCTACGTCAATTTGACCATTACGTAGGGCTCTCACTAACATCCGTTGGCCACTTTCATGCATCTCAAAATCAGTAAAATTCCAATCTTTCAAGTCGGTTTTGTTAAGCAATTTAGCCGACATGCCGGTGATGGGCGCGTACTGATTCAACCATGATTTCCCGTCTTTGGCATAAATAATCGCAAACGAATTATTTGCCGTCCAATGCATGCGTGGCGAATTACTAACCGATTCGCGCAAAGGATCTTTCAAGCCCGTTTGGAATAAATAAAACCGTTTTTTAGTCTGTAAATTTTGAATCATGACGCGATACTGACCAGCATCTTCGAGTGTGTAAGCCATCCACTTTCCGTTTGGACTAATCCGGAAATCCGCCAATTGTTCTCCCTCCAAGCGATCACGGGCAATTAAATTCTCCGCACCTGAAAATGCATTCGAATTAACGTCAAATTGCTTCGATTCCGATAAATAAAAATTAAACCATTCCTTTAAAAAGCGAGAGATCGATGTGCGTAAGGTACTCGCAATGCTGGATTGGTCATTACGAATAATTCGTGTCAGATTAAGGATATTACCAATAGGCTGAATGCCGTAATTTTTGGCGATATATGACCAGATGGATTGACCGATTAATTCAGCTTCTTTTCCCCGTGCCAAAGCTGGCTTACGAACCTTATTGGCCGCCACGATTTGATACATGTATTGATTCATTTCAGGCGAATCACCATGGGCCACATACGCGACAATACCAGCAGAAAACCACTCGGGAACATTCAATAATAACGAACTTTGCAAGGCATCTCTAATCGTGCCCCCATACAGAATATCGTGTACATAAACCCGCGTAAGTTCCTCCACCAGACGCGTATGTAAATCACCTAAATCTGACTTAAAGGCAATCTCAATCTTAAACTTATCTTGATTTTCCTCTTGGGCCTTCTTTAGATTTTGGAAACTAATTCCACTATTTGACTCTAATAGATCAGCTGGTGATGGATATAAAAATATTTTTGCTTTTTGATACGGCGTATAGCCTAAAATACGGGTAATTCGAGGCAACTCCCCATCTAAAAATTGAATCGTAGAGCGCGCTAAAGCATCTTGCTTGCCGTAGAAATAAACTTCAAAATTTTGATCTGTGATATAAGACCAACGAATCCGCTTGTGTTGAATACGCGTCCGCTCCCAGTCCCGCTGGCTTGGATAAAAGTCTTGCCCTTGCATTTCATACACCGAAAGCAGGCAAGCAAAGATCAAGAACAGATTTTGAAAAAACCGCATCCTCAAATGTAAGTAATTATGATGAAAATAAATGCGAAAATCGTCGAATTGAAACCTCAAAAGGCAGTTCTTCCCTTCCTTGTAGCTCGTCCACAAACGCGCGAGCAAAATAAGGAATCAACGAAACACCTTTGGAGCCAAAACCATTAAAAATACCTACGGGTTCATGCGGGTGCATACCAATAAATGGGCGTCGATCTTGTGTCGCGGGGCGCACACCTACACGGGTACTTAATCGCGTGTAAGTATCGACACCCATGGAAAGTAATTTTTGGTGCAACTCATCTTGGGCATCGACTGTCTCTGCAGATGAAAATTCATCCCAACGGTACGTGGCACCTACTTTAAATTGATTGGCTGTTAAGGGTAAAATGAATCCATTTTTACTAAGTATGTAATCCTTCGCTGGTTGTTCCGATTCAAAAATCATCAATTCTCCTTTGGCGGGTAAAAATGGCAGTTTGGCCCACATTGGGTTTTTTTGCCCATGAAATCCTTCACAAAAAATCACAGCTTCAAAGGCATCGGTAGCGGAATAAGCGCGTTCTTGAAACAGACCTAATGTTTGGAAATGCATCCGCGAAACGCGCACCAGTTCAGCTACATCCACCCAGCCCGTTTCGCTGACCCAAACCCCCTCAGGCGTCCAGTTAAGATAATCATGATCAATTTGCGGCTTGCGCTCCTCCAACCACGTTCGCATGTCAAGATTTGCAAAAGGCCGAAACAAGGGTATTGGATGGAAAAAAGAGGCTTGCAAATTTGCCTCTAGACGCGTGTAAAAATCCGGCAAATAGGAAAATAGTTCTTCTGCTAACCAAGTCTTTTCTAATTTCCGACCTGTGACTGGATTATAAATACCGCCTGCTGCTTGAGAAGAATTGAAATATACAGCGGGTGCATCCCAAATCTCAAAAGGAATCTGTGCGGAAAGAAAATGATGTGCTAAGATGGTGCCGGCTAGACCTTGGCCAACAATCAAAAATGGTTTATTTTTTTTCACGTTGAACCCGACGTACATGATCTAACACAAAATCGACCTGTTCATCCATACTGCGGAAAGAAGTATCTAAATCAATCGCATCGTCGGCACGTTTCAAAGGACCTTCCGTACGATTAGAATCTATTTCATCACGCATGCGCAGGTTTTCAATAATTTCTTCCAATGGAAGATCTTCGCCCTTTTGTAAAAGCTCCAGTTTACGTCGCTGGGCACGAATATTCGGCTGAGCCGTCATGAATATTTTTAACTCTGCTTGAGGGAATACAACCGTGCCGATATCCCGGCCATCCATCACAATCCCTTTTTTCTCCCCCATTTTTTGCTGCTGAGCGACCATCGCATGACGTACCGCTGGAATAGCCGCTACTTGGCTCACGATTTCCGAAATAAACATTTTACGAATTTCTTGCTCCACATTCTCTCCATTCAAAATAGTATCAGAGGCTTGTCGGCCTACATTAAACGCAAACGTAATTTCAATGTGCTTCAACGCATATTCTACCGCAGCGGCATCAGAAACTTCCACAGCATGTCGATGAAAATACAGCGCAACCGCTCGGTACATCGCACCCGTATCGATAAATGCATAATGCAACGTCGCAGCTACACGTTTCGCGGTTGTACTTTTTCCACAGGAAGAAAAGCCATCTAAGGCTACAATAATTTTAGACATTAGTCGGCAATAAAAGATTGAATCGCATCGTAGCAAGCCACAGGTGCTTCGTAAACACCTTGATGTCCCACTCCCGGCAAAATTACACATTTATGATGTGCTTTTATAGCTAAAATGCTATCCGTGCTGATTAGGGGATCTGCGTCCCCATGAATAAACAAAAATGGAATGTGGGTATCGCGTAAAAATATAGTAAAATCGGCCCGATCACGCATGGCCCTCGATGCCGCAATAAGTCCCTCGGCTTCTAGATCTTGATAGCGCGCAATTAACTGATCCATCAATGCGCGATTGTTGGCCACAAAATCAGGGGCAAACAGATTCGCAACAAAGGATTTAATGAATACGGAAGCACCGTGCTTGATTAGAAATTCGATGGTACGATCTCGATTGATTTGCTTCTCTGCGGTATCTGGTAGCGCCGTCGAATGTAATAACACGACCTTTTCAATACGGTCTGGAAATAGCTTCGCCATTTCGAGGGCAATGTACCCACCCATGGAATGACCCACTAAAGTAAGTTTGCGATCTTGAGGTAATGAAACTAGAATCTCTCGGGCATAATCGGCAATCGATTTTGCGGAAGTCCAATGCGCAAACGAAGGAACAATTGGTTTTTCAGCCCAGGTGAATTGAGGGATAAAATCAGCCCAGATACGGGCATCTTCCCCAAAACCATGTATAAATACGAGCTGGGCCGACATATATTTAATAGGTATGCAGCAGGCCAACAATCGTGAATCCGAGGCCAATGAATGCGGCGATTCCACCTACTAAACTGATACCTACAATACTGAGTACGGCACCGATGGCCAACAAAAATAGTCCAATTTTTAATTTTGAATCCATCCGATGAACCTCATCCCGCACATCTGCTTTGATGGCTTTTCGTGCTTGTCTAATTTCTTTTTTAACGCTAGCAACTCGTTTTGTGTGCTTAACCTCTTGAGCGGGCGCGACAACGGTGGGAGTTGTAACTTCAGGTGTAGCCACTTGCAATGCGCCAGTAGGCTGATTTTCTGAAACAAACGAACTAGAGATGGCTAAAATAGCCAATAGAATAAAGGCTTTCATAAGGTTTAAGCGACAACTTTCATTTGATGAAAAACGGTACGTTCAAATTTCGATTTGGCATAGGCTAAATCGACTTTAAAATCCTTCAAATCAGTTTGAGAAGGAATTTCAAACATGGCATCCGTCATGATGGCTTCCATGATGGACCGCAAACCACGTGCTCCTAATTTAAATTGCATGGCTTGTTCTACGATATAAACTAAGGCATCCTTTGAGAAAGATAATGACACATTTTCCATGTCAAAAAGTTTCTCATATTGCTTGATAAGTGCATTTTTAGGTTCTGTCAAAATGGAAAGTAACGCTTTCTCATCCAATGGATTCAAGAAGGTAACTACCGGTAGACGACCTAATAATTCAGGAATTAATCCAAACGACTTTAAATCCTGCGCGGATACATACTTCATAATCTGATCTTTCTCAAACGACTCGTGGAACGTATCGTCTCCTGAAAAACCAATTGGGCGGGAGTTTAAGCGCTTCGCAATGTGGCGATCAATCCCATCAAACGCCCCTCCACAGATAAACAGAATATTTTCTGTATTGACCGCGATCATTTTCTGATCTGGATGCTTACGACCTCCTTGCGGCGGAACATTCACAATCGAACCTTCTAATAATTTCAATAAGGCTTGTTGGACCCCTTCACCTGACACATCCCGCGTAATCGACGGATTGTCTGACTTCCGGGCAATTTTATCAATCTCGTCAATGAAGACAATGCCACATTCGGCCTTTTCCACATCGTAATTGGCCGCTTGCAATAGGCGGGTTAAAATCGTCTCTACATCTTCCCCTACGTAACCTGCTTCTGTAATCACGGTCGCATCAGCGATGCAAAAAGGAACTTGTAATTTCTGAGCAAGTGTACGAGCCAGGTATGTTTTTCCAGTTCCGGTTTCACCGACCATCAAGATGTTTGATTTCTCAATCTTCACATCATCGGCGGAAGGCGTCTGCATCAGACGCTTGTAGTGATTATACACGGCCACGGATAAGTGGCGTTTGGCTTCCTCTTGACCGATCACATATTCATCTAAATAAGCTTTCAAATCCTTTGGTTTAACCAATTCGAACTGTTGGTTCCCTGGTTTATGCGCCTTCACAGCCGCACCCATTTCGTCTTTGATTACTTCGTATCCTTGCTGCAAACAAGTATCACAGATATGGCCATCGATTCCCGAAAGAAGAATACCCACCTCATTTTTTGCCCGTCCGCAAAAGGAACAACTTGCTTTCTTAGCCATCTTTATTTACACCGTACGCGTTAAAATCTCATCAATCAAACCGTATTCTTTCGCCTCAGCTGCTTTCATCCAGTAGTCACGATCAGAATCACGCTCGATTTCTTCAAATGATTTACCTGAATGCTTGGCTAAAATGTCGTATAATTCTTGACGAATTTTCACGATTTCACGCGCAGTGATTTCGATATCACGCGATTGACCTTGTGCGCCACCAGAAGGCTGGTGAATCATCACACGCGCATGTTCTAAGGCAGAACGCTTTCCTGCGGCACCACCTGCTAATAAAACCGCTCCCATGGAAGCAGCAAGTGAAGTACAAACCGTAGCTACCTCTGGACGGATGTAATTCATGGTATCGTAAATCCCTAAACCTGCGTATACAGATCCACCTGGGCTATTAATGTACATGACAATGTCTTTTTTGGCATCGGTAGATTCCATAAATAACAATTGTGCCACGATGATATTGGCCATGTAATCATCTACAGGAACTCCCATAAAAATGATACGGTCCATGATTAAACGAGAAAATACATCGATTTGAGCGAAACGCATCGGGCGCTCCTCAATGATGTATTGTGTCATGTCGTCGATTTGATGCATCGGTCGGCTACCAATGCTATTCATATATTGATCCACTGCCAAACCGTTTAAGCCACGGTGATGAACAGCATATTTACGAAACTCTTCGCCAGTCAATTCTTTTGGGTACATATCTGGATAGTTTTAAAATCAAATTTAAAATATTTTCACGTCTAAAGCTAAACACCAAAACGGATTATCTTGTTCACAGAAAACCCCGTAATTTACGGGGCTCTCACTCTAGATTATAAATCGGCTAAATTATAGTGCTGCTGCAATCTCCTTGAATTTCTCCACATCGATTTTCGAAACCTTGTGCGGAATGTTCTCCACAATGGCACTCGATACTTTATCAGCAAATGCCTGATTGTACAAGTTCATGAAGTTGTCGCCTTTCGATTTATCGCTCAAGTAACCCATCGCAATTTTCTCAATCATTTCCTCGATACCTGGCTGGTCCGAAGATAAATATCCACCAAACTGCTGGCGAACCATATCTTTCGCTTTCTCAACCACCTCAGGATATTCAACTTTCACATCAAATTTCGCTGCGATTTCGTTCTTGATTAAGTTCCAGCGGATATCACGTTTCACGTTATCGAAATCTTGATCAATTTGCTCCGGCGTAAATTTACCTTCATTAATACGAATTAACCAGGTACGCAAGAATTCTTCTGGAAGATCAATTTTAACATTTTCGATCAAGGCTTTTTCCGCATCGATACGTAATAAGTAATTTGCTTCACGTGCATAATTTTCAGAAACAATTTTCTCAACTTCAGTTAAGAACGTTTTTTCATCTGTTGCTTTACCAGGTCCTAATACTTTATCAAAGAATGCTACATTCATCTCAGCTGGAACCTGACGTGTAATGTCTTCCACAACGAAGGACACATCGCCTTTCAAATCAGCCACCTCATCTTCTTTTTTGCCTGTAGCTAAAGCCAATGACTTCGCGTCTACAAAAACTTTATCAATCGCAAAATTCAACGTATCGTCTTTCTTTGCACCAAGAAATATCTTTTTTGATTTGTCTTGAATCGCGTGCATCGGGATAGCTGATTTCTCAACCCAGTCACCTTGTGTGAATGTTCCAAATACTAAATCACGATCTTCCACTGCATCTGGGTGCGTCTGCTCGCCGAATTGCTTCTTTAAGTTTTCAACCGTCTCAGCAATCTCCTTCTTATCCGCTTTGATTTCGTAGGACTTAATTTCTTTCATCTTCGCCAAGTCAACCTTGAAATCCGAGTGAAAACCTAAGTCATAATGAAATGTAAATTCTGTATCCTTTTCCCAATCGATTGAATCCGCTTCGTCTACTGCAGGAAGTGGTTCACCTACTAAGTTCAATTTATTTTCTTTGATGTAATCACTCACCGCATGGCCTAATTCGTGATTAATTTCATCCACTAATGCCGACTGACCATACAATTTTTTAATCAAAGTTGCCGGAACCATGCCCGGACGAAAGCCCTTGATCGACGCTTTCTTGCGATAGTCTTTCAATTTTGCTTCAACTTTCTCTTTGTAATCAGCCTCAGTTACAACAACGGTCAACCGACCTTGTAAATCACTTGCTTTATTTAGTGAAATGTTCATATAGAATTGTTTGTTTAATCAATTAAAAAAAGCCCTCAAAAACCTATCGGTGTTGAGGGCTTGCCTTGGTACGGGTGGAGGGACTCGAACCCCCATGCCTCGCGGCGCCAGATCCTAAGTC